>Ga0115000_10000065_pt1 | contig 88854 bp, 85 predicted proteins | sample ArcticOcean_MG_C_6_FD_89690 | JGI IMG/M metagenome (GOLD analysis project Ga0115000, IMG submission 89690) | Marine microbial communities from western Arctic Ocean - ArcticOcean_MG_CB8_128 | ecosystem: Environmental > Aquatic > Marine > Oceanic | place: Arctic Ocean: Canada Basin | collected... | reverse complement strand
TGGCCAACTCGCTACCGCGATCTTTGACTGGATCGAAACCTGGCACAACCCGAAACGCCGGCACAGCTACAACAACGGGCTCAGCCCGCTCGACTGTGAAACGGCCACCTCATGCCCGACACCGCAGACCCGGTCATGGCCGCCCTCGACGCTATGTCAACGACGACCGACGCGCAGATCATCGGCCTCCACGGGTGAAGCCTTTTCCGGAGGCATGTGGCCCCAAAGTGGCCCCGTCCTGAAGTCTGTAAAGTGGCCCCGTCCTGAAGTCTGTCTGAACGAAAGAACCCCTGGCCTGAGGTTTGTGGCCTCTGACCAGGGGTTTCGTTGGAGCGGACGACCGGGTTCGAACCGGCGACCTCAACCTTGGCGAGGTTGCGCTCTACCAACTGAGCTACGTCCGCAACGGTCCGCCACTGTATCGGCTAGCGCGCCGATCACGACCTCAGATTCGGATCAGCCGCCCGCGCTGGCGCGAACCGCCGTGGCGATCTCCTGAGCCATAGAGCGGTCGAGGATCTGATCGACGACAAGCTCGTCTCCGTCACGCATAAACACGAGCGCGGCGCGCTTCTCGTCTTGCCAGCCCGTGACGGTGAGACCAGGCTCCATCCCCACCGGGAGGATGTCGGGTTCCCACTCGCGAGCGTTGACCACGAGCAGGCGCCGGTCGGTGAGCGCAATTGCACCCGCAGCGCCTCGGAAGCAGCACGATGTGACTGTCGCGACCTGCTCACCTTCTTCGAGGCTGCGGGCCAGCACCATGAACGCGGCGTGGCCGTCCTTTCGGGACGCGCTCGAGAGCCACCCGACCGCGGCGCCGAGACCTGACGGATCGGTAAGGCCGGGCCACTCGATGCATCCGGCATTGGCTGGCCGGAACCGGGGGTTCAGGTGCGGCCGCCGGCGGTGCCGCAGGAGCAGGGGCCGGAGCCAGAGGCGGTGGCGGCGGCGCCAAAGCTGCGGGGGCTGGTGGCGGGGGTGACGGCGGAGGAGGGGGCGGGGGCGCGTCGTCGTTGGTGAAATCGTCAGACAACGCAATGCTCCTCAATCGGGTTGTTGCGAATGTAGGTCAGCTGAGGGCCGCCGGTGTCGCTCAGTCGGCCATCCGGGCAAAGTATCGGCCGTTGCCGGCTGCGGCTTCAGTCTCGGGGTACCGCCTGAGCGCGGGCCCGTTCGGTTGCGATACGGAATCGACGACTAGGGCTGGTGTGCCAGAGGAAAACCAGGAGACCGACGCCGCTCAATCCGGCGATCAGTAGCAGATTGCGACGAATCCCCTGGATCGTGTCGCTCGTCTCGTCGTCGCGGACGATCTCGGAGTCCGGTTGTGCCACATCGGTGTCGTCAAGCACAGTGATGCCAGTGGGTTCGGGTTCGTCTTGGGCCTGTGCTGGCGACGCGCCAAAGAGCGTCAACCCCACGACCAGCGCAGCGAAAATTCGTGTCCAACCCACGGACCAGGACGGTATCGCCTTTCATGGCTGGTGTTGCGGGCACCAATACGTGGTCCGGCCGCCGACGTCGTCTCGACGCAGCTCCTCGCCACACTTCGGGCAGGCACCGCCTCGCACTCGCACGGGCTGCAGATCGCCGGTGTGGCTTCCGCCGCGACCGCCAAGAATTTCGAGCGTGCGGCGCATCGCCCGGTGCAGGCGAGCGACCTCCTCCGGGTCGAGGGAATCAGCAGAGCGTTGTGGGTTCAGGCCGGCTCGCCAAAGTGCGTCGTCGGTGAGCAGATTGCCCATACCCGCCAACTTTCCCTGGTCCATAAGCCGCGCCTTCAGCGGTGCCGAAGACGAGGCGAGAATCTTCCGGAAAGGAGCCAGGGTGACCGTCAACGCATCGGGACCGAGCTTGCTCTCGTTCGGGTCGAGCTCGACACCGCCCAAACGCCGCGGGTCGCGGATCACCAGAGTGCCGCCACTTCGGCCCGCGAACGTGACGCCAAAGCGATCCCACGCGGGATCGTTGCGATCGCTTGAATATTCGAGCTGATCGATCGAAGCGCCGCCGTCGACGAGCAGTCGGCCCGTCATCCCGAACCGTAATCCGAGCACCGGTCCCGTTGTGTCGAGCAGGAGCAGCTTGCCGATTCGCCGAGTGCCGGTGATTTTCAGGCCGGGGAGAACCGCCACAAGTTCGTCAGTGGTGGTCTGGCCCTTCGCGTACCACTCATCGGGAGCATGGACTGACACGATCTTGCGTCCGACCACCGGCTCCGCCGCTCGGCGATATGTCTCGATCTCCAGCAGTTCAGGCATACCCCCAGCCTGCCTCCTACCTAATTGAATCCAGCGCCTGGCGTAGATCAGCAGCGAGGTCGTCGGTCGATTCCAGTCCGCAGGACAGTCGAACGGTGCCCTCGTTGATGCCGGCGGCTTCGAGCTCCTTGGGCAACAAGCCAACATGAGTCGTGGATGCCGGATGGGTGAGGAGGGTCTCCGGGCCACCTAGCGAGGTCGCGAGCTGCGCCAGAACGACAAGCTCGATGAGCTGACGACCGGCGTCGCGCCCACCGGCGAGATCGAAAGTGAGCAGACCGCCGAAGAGGTCCAGCTGACGTTTGGCCAGTTCGTGCTGCGGATGTGATACCAGGCCGGGATAACGAACGGCCTCGATCGCCGGATGGGCCTCGAGCATCTCCGCGAGAGCAGTGGCCGTTTCGGTCTGCTGCTTGTAACGGACGGCCAGCGTGCGGATCCCGCGCAGGCCATTCAGCGCATCAAAGGGCGAAGCAACAGCACCGTGCAGAATCGCGAAGCCACGAATCCAGGCAAGTAGCTCCTCGCTCCCCGACACCACGCCGAGAATCGCGTCGTTGTGTCCGGCGATCGCCTTCGTCGCCGAATGGAGGACGAGATCAACGCCGTACTCCAAGGGGCGCTGCGCGACGGGCGGCGCAAACGTGCCATCGACCACGGTCATCGGGCCCTTGATGGCACCGAAACGTTCGAGGTCGACGATGTCGAGCTTCGGGTTCGCGGGCGTTTCCGCGAAACACAGGGCGGTTTTCCCGGGAATGACGGCGGCCTCCCATGCGTCGGGGTCGGTGCCGTCGACGAAGGTGACATCAATGCCGAATCGAGGACAGACCGCCTGCAACAGAAGCTGTGTGTGGGAGTAGAGCTGGCGCTGAGCCACGATGTGGTCGCCACTCGAGCAGAGGCCGAGAATGACCGCGCTTACCGCGCCCATGCCCGACGCGAATGCCCGCGACGCCTCGGCACCCTCCAGGTCCGCCACTGCATTCTGAAAGTCGGCGACGGTCGGGTTGGAATGACGGCCGTAGAACTTTGGCGCAGTGATGTCGGTGGCGAATTTCTGCGCCTCTTCCACTCCCCCGGCGACGAAGGTGCTGCTGGCCCACAGAACGGGGGCCAGGGCCGTGTCGTTGTGAACACGACCCGCGCGTATTGCCCGAGTAGCGAGATCAAGTTCGGTCATCGTGAGTCCTCTGCAGTCGAAACGGTGCGCTCAATGAGCGGCCCCAGATATGCCGACTCCAGAAGGAAGCCGTCGTGCCCTTGCGGGCTGTCGATCACGTGGTACTCACAGGTGCCGCCAGTCGCCTCAATACCCGCATGAATCGCGGCCTGCTGATACGACGGATACAGGATGTCGGACGAAATCGAAGCGGTCAGGACCGGCATCGAAAGGCGACCGAGCGCCGCGTTGATGCCACCCCGCCCGCGACCGATGTCGTGGAGGTCCATAGCTTTGCTGAGGATCAAGAACGAGTTGGCATCGAAGCGACGCACGAGCTTTTGGCCGTGGTGGTCGAGATATGACTCGACCTCGTAGCGCCCCCAAGGATCGAACTCTTCACGCTTGTTGTGGTGGTTGCGTCCGAACCGCTCATCGAACACTTCCGTCGTGCGATAGGTGATCTGCGAGATCTCCCGAGCAAGGGCTAGACCCGCCCAGGGCCCCTTGCCCGGCGCCGCGTCGTAATACTGACCGCCCGCCCAGTTGGGGTCTTGAACAATGGCCAGACGTTGCACGGCACTAAAGCTAATCTGCTGAGGACTCGCCGCCGAGGTCGTCGCAATCGGCACGAGCGCATCGAGCCGATCCGGGAACATCGCACCCCACTCGAGCACCTGCATTCCACCCATCGACCCGCCGACTACCGCGAGCCAGCAGTCAATTCCTAGGCGATCGGCCAGCCACCGCTGGGCCCGAACGATGTCGCGGATAGTGACCTGCGGGAAGTTCGACCCATACCGTCGGTCGCTACCCGGGACAATACTGGAAGGCCCCGTGCTCCCCTGGCAACCGCCGAGCACGTTGACACACATGACGAACCAACGATTGGTGTCGAGTGGCTTTCCCGGCCCGATGAGATCATTCCACCATCCGTCGCCCAGATGACCAGGAGCGATCGATCCGGCCGCATGAGAATCACCGGTCAGCGCGTGACAGACCAGCACCGCGTTCGACGCATCAGCGTTGAGGGTTCCCCACGACTCATAGGCCATCACGACCTCTTCGAGACGACCACCACCCTCAAGTGCGAACGGACGACCGTCGGTGACGGTAACGAACTTTCGACCACCGACCGGATTGCCCTCTACCCACGCGCCCGACGCGGGAAGGTCATCGGCGAAGCGGCGGTTGGGGTCGAACGCCAGAGGCGTTTGGGGTTGTTGGTCCACGATGAGATTCTTCAGGAGTTTTCACCGGAGCCCAGTGATGATGGGGTGACCCATCAGACACTTTGTTGCGAGCGCCGAAGCCCCCACCACATCCCCACCGAAGTGGGTGGGCACCTTGGGTGTCTCTCCCAGGTTGCCGGGTTCGCGTCCCGCCACCGAAGTGCCGATCGTCGAACCGCTCTAAATGTTGTTGCGCACCCTATCGGCGCGGAAGCCGCTCACGCCACCATTTGTGGACCAGTTCCACGTCGGCCATGCCGTAGGCGAGGGTCATCAAACGGCCAACTTCCCGAAGATCATTGGCTTCCACTCCAGCGACCGAGGCATCGACAATTTCTGCGGCTTTGTCCCAGCTGTCGCTCGGTTCAGGCAGCACGATCGCGCCAAGCGTCGATGCCGACACTCGCATGGCATCGCGGGAGAGGGCCGTGCCGGCCGCCGCATCGAGCATCCGTAGCGAGACAACGGGAGAGGTGAGCGCGGCGGCCAGATGGGCAAGCGACGGCGCATCTGCGTTCGGTTCGACCGTCACGACCGGGGTGCACGGCACACATTCGCCCCGCTCGTCGATCATCACCTCGATGGTCTTCGTCTGGCTCGCGACGAGCAGCTTTGGCACGAGCCGAGCCTCGATCCAGGCACGAATCTCCGGCGCAACCAGATCCAGTTCGACGGTGGGCTGTTCCCACCAGTCGCCATCGAATCGACAGGGCTGCGCACCCCACCGATCCCGGAGCGGGTCGATGAGACCCGAGGTGATCAGGCGATAGAACCCGGGTTCATCGGATACGGCACCACGAAGGCCGTAAAACTGATCGCGAAAGCCCGCGGTGACCGTGGCGACATCGGACAACAACACACCGTCCCGGCTCGCCGCGATCACCGGACGTGAATCGTCTCGCAGTAAGGCGGCCCACGAGGCGGGCGTGGTCGGGGCATCTGTCGTGGTCAGGCGCTGGCGGGGCACACCCGTTGATCGGTGAATCGGCCCGCCCCTTCCCCCAACGTCGAGCACCAGCGCGATGGTGTCGACCGCGGCGTCAAACTGACGGTCGCGGTCGATCCAGATACCCGAGGGCGGCGCCGCCGCCTGGAGACGCCGCCGCACGGGCTCACCATCACGGGCCGCAAGAAATGATGCGGGCTGCACGAGGGCGACCACACCGCCGTCGTCAACCAGCTCCGCTGAGGCGAGAAGAAACGCCGCCGCATCGTCGACATAACCCCCGACATCAGGCCAGCGGCGCCGCAGGTTCTCTCGAGAGGCCGTGTCGCGCACCGTGTCGCCGCGGAGCTGCGACAAGAAGGGCGGGTTGCCGAGGACAACAGTCGGTCGGTCGATCGCCAGCCCCGGCCCCAGCCCGTCGGCAACCACGAACGAGCCAGGATCGACCACGGCGCCATCCGACCAGAGCTGCAGACTGGCCACTGTTGTTGCAACCGCCAGCGGATCAAGATCGACACCGCGGAGCTGAGCAACCCGATGCGACCGGTCGCCCGGCAGCGCCTCTGCGGCGGCGAGAAGAAACGCTCCCCCACCACACGATGGGTCGAGGATCGTGTCGGACAAGAGGAAGGGGCGTAGCTCGGCAACAAAGGAAACGATCGTCTCGGCCATCTCCCGGGACGTGTGGTGGACACCAGTGCGGTGTCGTCGGTCGGCGCTTAGAAGCCGTTCGCGGACAAGGCCGGGCAACCATGGACCCATATTAAGAAGCAGCTCATCGGACGCGAGATATTGCCGCACCCCGGGGTGGGCGGCGATGGGCTCCCCCTCGAGCAGCAATGCAACATCGAGATGACGCGAGACCGCGACCAGTTCAACAACTGCCGCAACCGCGCCCGGTGGATCGTCCGCCGCGACATCGACGCAATGGTCGAGCAGCGCGGCAATGTGCGACTCAGGCGCCGTGGGGGTCCCAGCCAGCAAGGTCGTTGAGGCGCTCATCGTTCGAGAACATCTCGGCCAGCGGCTGAATGACATCGATTCGCTTCTGCAAGCGCTTGATGTCGAGCTCTTCGTCCCACATCGACAATGTCACCACAAGTCCGGTGGCTCCGGCGCGAGCGGTGCGGCCCGCACGGTGGAGATAGGTCTTGTGATCTGACGGCGGGTCGTACTGGATGACGATGTCGACCGCATCGACATGAATGCCACGGGCCGCAACATCGGTGGCAACGAGTACATCGAGCTTTCCATCGGAGAAATCACGCAGCGACTTCTCTCGGCTCGTCTGGCGAAGGTCACCGTGAATGGGCGCCGCCTTAACACCGAAGTCGAGGAGGTCATCGGCGAGGCGGTCGGCCATTGCCTTCGTGCGAGTGAACATGATGCAGCGATTACAAGACCTCGAGATCGTGGCTGCGACCTTCGACTTGTCCATCTTGTGTACCGCGACGAACCGATGGGTCATCTCGTCGACCGTGACGTCCTCGCCGGCAACCTCGTGCATCGACGGATCGGTCTGATAGCGACGGATCAGTGTGTTGACCACACCATCGAGAGTGGCGGAGAACAGCAGCGTCTGATGCTCGCCCTCGACATTGCGGAGAATCCACTCGACCTGCGGGAGGAAGCCCATGTCGGCCATACGGTCGGCTTCATCGACGATGACGTGGCGCACTTCGGCGACCGAAACCGCCTTACGCTCGATCAGGTCGATCATGCGACCCGGGGTGGCGACCACGAGGTCGACACCTTCGTTGAGAATCTCGATCTGCTTCTCGATCGGGGCGCCGCCATAGATGGCGAGGGCACGACGACCAACCGCGATAGCGGCGGGCTCGAGTTCTTCGGTGACCTGGTTGGCGAGCTCGCGAGTGGGCACCAGAACGATGCCGGTCGGGAAGTTGGGTCGCGCTTTCGGCATCTGCTGCAGAACGGGCAAGCCGAAGGCGAGGGTCTTACCCGAACCGGTCTTGGCCTTGCCGCAAACATCGCGGCCCGCGAGGGCATCGGGGATGGTGAGGGCTTGTACGGGGAAGGGAGACGTGATTCCGCGCTCATCGAGCGTTGCAACAATCTCGGCCCGCAGACCCAGCGCCGCAAAGGAAGTGGGGGCGGTGTCTGTATCTAGGGTGTCTGACATTGAGGTGCCAAGGATACCGGGGCGGCACGCTTAGCCGCGGATTCGGCCGTCGCGGACCTCAATCCCCTCAGCCACGAGGAGCTCCGTCTGCATCTGTTCATGGCCGGCAAGAAGGCGCCCGCTGGCACTCACCACTCGCCACCAAGGAAAGACGCCATCAGATCGACGCAAGATCGATCCAACTGCACGAGCCGCTCCCGGGAAGCCTGCCTCCGCCGCCACGTCGCCATAGGTGACGAGATCGCCGGGCTCCAGTTGGTCGAGAACATCCCCGACCGCTCGTTCGAAATCTGTCCACGTCGACCGGTCGGCGGGACCCATTACTCGGTGCGAGCCGTGAACCGAACCACCGGAACAGGGTCTTCAACCCCACGGATGACGCGCTCCCCCGCGGGTTCAGCGTGGATGTTCACGAGGAGCGACGACATCGCGGCCTCGGTGGCAAGCACCTCGTGTGGGGCGGCTTCGTCACACAAACGGGCGGCCATGTTGACGGCGTGACCGATGTAGTCGTCGCCCTCGAACAAGATGACCGGCCCGACCGCTACACCGGCCCGAAGCGGAAGGGCCATACCGGAAGCGGTAATACGGCTCTCGATGTCGACAACGGTCTCCACGAGCCGTTCGGTCTCAACGCCCACGAGCATGGCTCCATCGCCGAGCCATTTCGCGATGCGAACGCCACGAGACGAGGCCGCTTCTCGCACTGCGCTTCGGAAGAGCCCGAGCAGATTTACCGCCTGGTCGTCGCCGTTCATCTCCGTGTAGCTGGTGAACCCTGACAAATCGATGAACGCAAACGCTCGGTCGACTCGATTCGTGGTTATCGCCGACTCTTCGCTCACCACACAACCGTACAGAACCGGCATGGGCCGACCCCGCACTCGGGCCGTCTAGGTTCAGCGACATGTCGCTCGACGATCACCTCGCCGCATGGCCCGTCGGCCACGCCGCCGCCACGATCAGCCGGGGAAAGACAACTCTTGAGACCAGCGGCGACATCGACCGGCCATTCGATCTGGCCTCCGTGACCAAGCTCATCACGGCGATGGTCGCCCTCATCGCCCACGAAGAAGGCACGCTCCCCCTTGACGTTTCGGTCGGCGAGAATCGCGCCACGCCCGCTGATCTTCTCGCTCACAGCACTGGCAAGCGGCGGAACTACTCCACCGACGCCTACGACGATGTCGCCGAAGCGATCGCTCGTCAGGCCGAAATGCCCTTTGCGGCGTACGCCGCGGAGGCGATCCTTCAACCGCTCGAGATGACATCAACCACCATCACCGGGTCGGCCGGTTCCGGCGCGCGGGCCAGCGTCCGTGATCTCCTCGCACTCACGACCGCCTGGCGCTTTCCCGTCCTCATCCATGAAGACACGCTGGCCCGGGCAACGAGCCCGCACCGAGCCGAGCTCGACGGGATTTTGCCCGGCTACGGGCGCCAAGCGCCGAACCTCTGGGGGCTGGGGCCAGAGATTCGCGGACACAAGTCGCCGCATTGGACGGGCGCCCACAACTCCCCAAGCACCTTCGGGCATTTCGGTCAGAGCGGCACGATGGTCTGGATCGACCCGGTCAACGATGTCACCTGCGTCGCGTTGGCGAACCAACCCTTTGGGCCGTGGGCGATCGATGCGTGGCCGCCACTGAGCGATTATGCCCTCGGACGCAGAACGGCGTTTCCCTAGGTCGTTGGGCCAATTGCGATAGTCCGTTTGGCTGTCCTGCGCTCAGTTCCGCAGCGCTGTTGCCGATGGAGCCACATGAGTCCAGTCCAGTCGCGCCGTAGACGAGACGCGCAGTGAGCGAACGCCGCAACCCAATGGCGATGGCCCGCGCTCGCCACGCCCTCCTCCAGGCAGGACTGGATTCTACGGTCGAGCTCGAGGCCGCGACCAGCGTGACCAACGAGGTCTGGCTCACTCCGACCCACGTAGTGCGCGTCAACCGTCGCCCCAACCAGCGCCTGCGGCGCGAAGCCATTCTTGGTCCCAGCCTCCCCGCCGAGATCGGCTACCCAATGGTGGTCGCCTACGGCGGCCGCATGGGCGCCGACTACCTCGTCTTAAAGCGTGTATCCGGTAAGCCGCTGGCTCACTGCTGGCCCTCGATGACGGGAGGGCAGCGTCGTGAAGCCGTACGGCAGCTCGCGTCGAAGATGAAGCGACTCCACATGACACCGGGCCCACGCGATCTCCCGGTGATCGACGCACCACAGATGCTGCGCGGCGAAACCCTCTCGCCGGTCATGTCGCTGTTGGTCGCGCTCGATCAGGCTCGTTCGTTGCCACATGTCGACTGTGGACTTATCGACGACGTCGAACGGCTGGTCTATGACCTGACGCCGTCGATCGAGCCGTTCGACAGCAAGTTTCTTGTCCACGGCGATCTCACCTTCGAGAACATCCTGTGGGATGGCGAACAGATCCCTGCACTTCTCGATTTCGAGTGGTCTCGAACCTCCCCCGCCGATGTCGATCTCGACGTGTTTTTGCGGATGTGCTGCCTCCCTCACCTCCACGTCGGTAATGAATGGGTCGATCGCACCCGTCCAGAGGACTACGCCGAGGTGCCATGGTGGCTTCGCGAGGACTATCCCGAGCTCTTCGCCGTGCCGCGACAATTTGATCGTCTACGGCTGTATTCGATCGCCTACGACATTCGCGATATGACAATGTTTCCGCCGCCAGCACCCGCAAATCAACTCAACGAGAACCACTCGTTGAATCGTCTACGCCGAACCGTCGTCGTGAACGGTCACCTTGACCATCTCGACACCGGCGCTGTCGTCTGAGCGACGCCCGCGTAGCACGAGCCAACCGCCGGCCAGAGCGATCCCGATCACACTCATCCAGATGTTGATGCGGACGCCCGCGATCTCGGTAGCCGCGTCGATGCGCACCGTTTCAAGCCACAGTCGCGCCACGAGGTAGCCAAGGATATAGACGGCGAGAAGTCCGCCGCTCACCAGTTTCTTGGTCTTGCCAACCCAGATGATGAGGAGCACCAGCCCTAGGTTCCAGAGCGATTCGTAGAGGAACGTGGGGTGGAACACCTCTTTGTCGATGTATTCCACCGGTCGGTGTTCGGGCGCGATCTCAACCCCCCACGGGAGATCGGTCGGGCCGCCAAAGAGCTCCTGGTTGAACCAATTGCCGATTCGGCCAATGGCTTGAGCAAGCGGAAGACCGGGGGCCGCCGCATCAAGGAGCTGCCCGCGATTCCACCCGTTGCGTTTGATGATCCAGAGCGCCATGAACACGCCCGCGGCGATGCCGCCCGGAATCCCGAGGCCGCCTTCCCAGATCTTGAACGGCTCCGCGAAACCCTCGTCGAATCGCCAATCGGTGAACACGTGATAAATCCGCGCGCCGACCAGGCCGGCCGGAACCGACCACATCGCGATGATCGAGATGTCTTCGGGATCACCGCCTTGGGCCCTCCACCGCCTCTGGACGAGCCACACGCCGGCGAGCACGCCGAAGGCGATTGCGAGACCGTAGGCCCGAAGCGTGAGCGGTCCGATCTCGAACGCTTCGCTCGATGGACTGGGAAACGATGCGAAGAACATGCGAACGAAACCCTACGCGGCGGTCGACACTTCCGCAGGTCACCCAAGATGTGCGGCTAACGGGCCAGGACGGTGGCTCGCCCGACTTCGAGGTCGCCTCCAAGCTCTCGTACGGCCGCAACAAGACCAGGAACGCGAGCAAGACGATTCGTCGCGAAGAAGCGGAAGAGGGCCTCGCGGCTCGCCATCTCACTGTCACCCAAGTCGATGAGCGCCCCAGTTGCCAAGACGTCGCCGCCGGTGGTGACGGCGAGCATCTCCAGGTATGCGGCCGCGCCGGGCAATCGAGCCGCAGGATTCGCGGCGCCGTGTTCGAGCAACCAGTCGGTCGCCTCGCCCACCGCATCAATCGCCGCAACGAAATGTTTGGTCGCTTGTTCGAGCCCGGCTACTACCGCCGCCCGATCCGCGGTTTGACGAAGAGACGCAAGGTGGCGACGGATAACGTTGCCGCCGTCCATGGGCACCTTTCGGCCAACGAGGTCGATCGCCTGGATGCCGTTGGTACCTTCGTAAATCGGCGTGATTCGAGCATCGCGGAAGTGCTGGGCCGCGCCCGTCTCTTCGATAAAGCCCATACCTCCGTGAACCTGGATGCCGAGGCTCGTGAGCTCGCAGGCCATGTCGGTACTCCACGCTTTCGAGAGAGGAGTGAGGAGCGCCGCGACTTCTTCGCCCGTAGCGCGGTCCTCTTCGCTCGCACCATTCTTCGATCGGTCGATGGCCGCAGCGTTGCGATAACAGAGGCCGCGAATCGCAGCGGTGCCCGACGCCATGTCGAGCAACATGCGCTGCACGTCAGGATGGTCGACGATCGGCGAAAGCTCGCCGGGGGCCGAAGCCGCAGCCCGACCCTGACGACGTTCGTGGGCGAAGTTCAGCGCCTGTTGATACGCCCGTTCGGCCAGGCCGACACCTTCGAGACCGACGGCCAGACGGGCGGTGTTCATCATGAGGAACATGGCGCGCATACCCGCGTGTTCGTCGCCCAGCAACCAGCCGGTTGCGCCGCCCTGGTCGCCGAAGGACAAGGCACATGTGGGGCTGGCCTTCAGGCCCATCTTTTGCTCGATCGAGACGCAGGAGACATCGTTCGCCGGGCCAAGTGAGCCATCGTCATTGACCAAAAACTTCGGCACGACGAAAAGGCTGATTCCTTTCGTGCCGGGCGGCGAGTTTGGGGTGCGGGCCAGAACGAGATGAACGATGTTGTCAGCCATGTCGTGCTCACCGTAGGAGATAAAGATCTTCTGGCCGGTGAGAAGGTACGACCCGTCCCCAACCGGTGTGGCCTTGGTGGCGAGCGCGCCGACGTCAGAGCCAGCATCGGGCTCGGTCAGGTTCATCGTGCCGGTCCATTCACCGGACACCATTTTCCGCACATACGTCTCTTTCTGAGCCTCGGTGCCTAAGTGAATCAGCGCGTCGGCCGCACCCTGGCTGAGCATCGGACAGACGCCGAAGGAGAAACACGCAGTAGTGAGGAATTCGTGGATGGCGAGATTCATCATCCAGGGAAACCCGCCGCCGCCGTATTCGGGCGGGAACGCGATCGCACCCCAACCAGAATCGATATATCGCCCGTACGCCTCAGCAAAGCCAGGCGGGGTGATGACACTGCCGTCGTCGTTTCGAACCGATCCGATCAGGTCACCGTCGCGATTCAGTGGCGCTATGACCTCTTCCATGAAGCGGCCCGCCTCATCGAGCAGCCCGTCAACGAAGTCCGCTTCTACATGCTCGAATCCGGGCATCGCCACAACCTCGTCGAGACCAGCGATGTGGCGAAGAGCGAAGCGGACATCATCGACAGGTGAGTGGTAGTAAGTCACAAAAACGAGACTAGCGATCGGGTTTCGAAAGCCGTCCCGGTCGAGACGAGCGGTTCAGATCAAGACCCATCCGGACCGCCCGAAGAGAATTGATCTCGGCCCCGAGCAAGAGGCCCATGGCCATCAGGTAGAGCCAGAAAAGCAGGCTGATCGCGCCGCCGAGGAGCCCGAAGATCGCGTTAGCCCCCGAACTCGCAACAGAGAGGTAGGTGCTGAACCCTCCGGAGATGAGCGACCACCAGATAGCGGCAATGTACGCGCCCGGCAACTCGGAACGCCAGGGCGACGAGTGGTTTGGGGCGATGTGGTACACGGTTGCCGCCCAGGCCACAAGCACGAGAAACACCAGCGGCCAACGCAGCCATGTCCACCACGTGCCAAAGACATCGGAGACGCCAAGATCGTCGGCGATTTCTGCGCCACTCCCAAGCAGCGGCCCGACGACCACCAAGACGAGCACCACGGCCGCGACCAGGATGGTGACCAGGGTGAGACCGAGGCCAACAAGCCGAGTCGAGAGCCAACCCCGCAAGTGCTCATGGTCGTACGCGACATCCAGGGCTCGTACGACAGCAGTAAACCCGCGACTGGCCGCGTAGACGGCGATCAACGCACCCAGTGTGAGCGCACCGCCATTCCCGCCGGAGAAGAGGTCTCGCGTCGTTTCCTCGAGACTGTTCTCCCCGCCAAAGATGGCCGACATCTGATCAACAAGCCATGTCTCAACATCGGCGGCGGTGTTTGCCCCAAGTAACGCGTCCGCCGAACCGAGGGCTGCCGCGAGCGCGACGAACGCAGGAAAGAATCCGAGCAGCGCAAAGAACGCAATCTCGGCCGACATCCCGCCGGCGCGATCCTTCGACCACTCCGCGGCCAGTTCCTTCCCGGCCTCGTAGGTCCAATCCCAGCAGGGACGTAGGCGATTCATCCGGATCAAGCAACGATGTCGACAGGTGTACCGATTGGCACAGTCTCGGCCAGTAAACGAACCACTTCGTTGGGCACGCGAACACAGCCGTTGGAGTGAGCGCCGCCCATAAGATCGGGTCGGTTGGTGCCATGAATCGCGATGACGGGGATCCCGCCGCCAAAGGTGTCCATCGCTTCGGAGAAGGCGGACAGGCTCAAGATCTGCGGGCCGTAGGCGCTGCCTTCCCACTTCTCCACGAAGTCGTTGACGAAGAAACTGCCCAGCGGCGTTGGGGTAGCCGCCTTGCCGATGACGGCGGTGGTCTCGACCACGACCTCTTCGCCGTCCCACACGGTGACGGCACGATCGGTGAGGTTGATCAGCGCACTGAACCGATGGGAGGTGATGTCGGCGTCTTCGGTTCGGATCCAGGCCTCAGTACCGTTGGGTCGAACCGGAATCCCAACCTTCAACCATTCCCCGTCGTCAGTTTGGTCGGTGATCATCAGCGCCAGCGAGTTGCCGAAGAAAGTGGGGTTGGTGCTGCCGTATTCGAAGACGGCCGGCTCGCCACCCGGGGCGACATACGCATCGAGGATCTCGATGTCGGCGTGAATGTTGGCCACGAAGGTCTCGTGCGGGTCGACTGGTTCTGTGGTGGTCGTGGCCGGCGGCGTTGTGGTCGTGGGTGCGGTGGTTGTCGTCGTCGTTGTCGTCGAGGTGGTCGTCGGGGCCGACGCCAAGTCGATCGTCTTGTTGCTCCCGCACGCCGACGCCAGCAGCAATACGGCCACAAGCGCGCTCGTCAATCGGCGCATCGTTGGTATCGCAGCCACAGACATTCCACTCATCGTAGAGATCATCGGCATCTTTGGTCATTCGGTGAACACTCCTCCGCTACCGTCCATTCCCGTGGAGCTCATTGAGATCGCCGACGGCATCCTCGTCGCCCTGCGCCCGCCGACCGGATTCGGCTCGCCAAACATGGCCGCGGTGATCGAGGACGACGGGATCACGGTGGTCGACTCGGGCACCGTGCCCAGGCTCGGACGAGAGTTCGCCGATGCCCTCAAGTCGACCGGCGTGCCAATCCGCCATCTCGTCTACACCGCACCCCACATCGACCACGTCGGGGGTTCGACGGCATTTCCGCTTGCTGCCGCGTACGGCACCCCCGAAACCAGCGCACTCTTGGACCAGCCGCCAAACGTCGAGGCGTACTCCCACATCGCACCGGAGTTGGCCGACGATTTCCTCGGACTCACGACACGGCCGGTCACCCACACCGTGCGCGAAGCGGCCTGGATCTCGGCGCGCGTGGTAATCGCGCCCACGCACGGACAGGTGGCCGAGAACCTGGTCGTACAGATTCCCGACGCCAATGTCGTACTCGCAGGAGCCATGGCAACGTTCGGGGTCATCCCACCCGCCTGGGCCGGCAACCCGTCGCAGTGGGCTGACCAGCTCGACATCGTCCTCGGCTGGGGCACCACCATCGTGCCGAGTCACGGACCAGTCGGCGGCGAAAACGAGGTGCGCGAACTCCAGCAATATCTTCGCTCGCTCCTGGCCCCGCGCGATGGCCCGTGGGACCGCTGGACAAACCAACGCTTCCACGCCGCCAACATCGAGCGCGCCGCGATGTTGGCCATCGACGATCCCTCACCACCACCGTCAATCCTTGCGCTTATGGGGATCAGCTAGGCACGTCCTACGCTGGACAGCACATGTTTGGGTTGCAGAATGTCTGAGGTGCGCAGCTACTCCGCCCGCGACTTCCCGTTAGCTGAGCTTCAGGAGGCGAAGGGCGACCACACCATCTCGGTGTGTATTCCCGCTCGCAACGAGGAAGCCACCGTCGGCACGATTGTGGGCGCCATTCATGAGCACCTCGCCTCGAACGGTCATTCGTTCGTCGACGAGATCCTTGTCATCGATGACCGCAGCGACGACACCACCGCGGAGGTCGCGCGAGCCGCGGGCGCCACCGTTGTGCAAGTCGCCGACGTCCTTCCTGAGGCCGGACCCGGCCGAGGCAAAGGCAACGTGTTGTGGAAGAGCGTTGCGGCGTGCACTGGCGACCTCATCGTGTGGATCGACGCTGACCTCACCTCGTTTACCCCCGCCTGCGTTACCGGACTTGTGGGTCCAATGCTGCGCGACCCCGAAGTCGCGATGGTCAAGGGGTACTACGAGCGACCCGAGATCGACGGCACCGGCGGCGGCCGCACCACGGAACTCATGGCCCGACCACTGCTCGCGACACTGTTCCCTCACCTCACCTCCGTGCGGCAGCCACTTGGTGGCGAATACGCGGCACGACGCGACATCCTCGAGCAGGTGCCCTTCAGCACGGGTTACGGCGTCGAGACCGGGCTCCTCATAGACATTGCCGAACTCGTCGGGCTCGAACGCCTCGCTCAAGTGGACCTCGGCGTGCGGGTGCATCGAAATCGCCCTCTTCATGAACTCTCGGTCCAGGCCATGGAGATTCTCCATGTTGCGCTGCACCGGGCCAAGGTTGAGTGGCAACCTAAGTGGAGCCACGTCCTCCTGCGCCCCGATCTCGAGCCGGTCGAGGCGCTGGTCGACGAGCGGCCGCCGTTGCACACGGTGGCCGGATATCGGAATCGATGATCGAAGGAGAACAACATGGGACGCTGGAGCCGCGAAGAACTCGAAGAAGAGTTCGACAAGTATCAGGCCCGAGCCTTTCGCGCCGCGACGTCGCACGATTGGCGCGAATGGGCCGACCAGTTCACTGAGGACGCCACCTATATCGAGGCGCACTATGGCGAGTTCGGTGGCCGCGAGGCGATCTACAACTGGATCCAGTCGACCATGGACGAGTGGCCGAACAACGAGATGATCCACTTCCCCATCGACTGGTATGTCGTCGATGAAGAGAAGGGCTGGATTGTCTGTCGAGTATGGAATCGTTTCGCCGATCCCGGCGATGGCTCGATTCACCAGGACGGCAACATCACGATCCTGAAGTACGCCGGTGGCGGCCAGTGGAAGTACGAAGAGGACGTCTACAACCCGGCGAGTTTCGGCACCATGGTGAAGGGCTACCTCAAGCGCAAGAAAGAGCTCGCCGAGAAGGCCAGCGCCAACGGCGACTAAGCCCATGAGATGATGCGCTCATGCATCCAGAGCGGCGGCGACGACAGGTAGACCGAGTTTCCATCGTGATTGGGGCGGCGATTGTGGGCTTTGTCGCCATGATCGGCGCGTTCATCGGAGACACCGAACGTATCTCGGCCTACTGGACCCACGCCCACGTGACGGCCGACGGCTCGGCTGACCTCGTCGAAGTGATCGACTACGACTTCGGCTCGAACCAGAAACACGGCCTCCTTCGTCAGATTCCCGACGTCGACCCGACCACCGAATTCACGATCAGCTCCCCGAGTGCGCCCGATCAGTTCACGACCAGCGCATGGTGGCTAGGCACCGAGATTCGTGTCGGTGACCCCGCCGAGACCATCAGCAATCGGCACCGATACCAGCTGGAGTATGTGCACCCGGCGCTGCGCAGCCCGGCCTTGGGCACAACCCCGCACGTGGCCTGGAACGCAGTAGGCGACGGGTGGGCCGTTGCCGTCAGCGACATTGAGATCCATCTCACCGCCGATCGCGAACTGCTGAACCCGACCTGCGATGCTGGCGGGTTCGGCTTAACCGGCGGCTGCACGATCGAAGTGGTCGCTCCGGGCCACCTCATCGTCAACTACGACAAGGTCGATCCCGGCCAGTTTGTGACCGTGCGGGCCACCTTCGGCGCGGCCACCGCTGTCACACTGCCGATGACCCCAACCGGCCCCGCCCCCGATCCGGGTTCCGGCTGGTCCACGCCGCTACTTCTGGCCGCGATCGTTGCGCTCGTGGGCGGAGCGGCGATGTCGCCCGCGCTGCGCCGCCTCGGCCGCGAGATCATCTGGGAAGGTGGCGCGGCTGACGCTGCGTTCGGTCCGGCCGCCCAAGACGACCGACCCACTCGTCGGGTCGACTTCAGCGAGCTCCAGGAGCTCAGCACGATCGAGTTCGAGCCGCCCCGCGACCTCTCCGCCTCCCTCGGCGGAGTTGTCCATCTCGGACGGGTCCACAACGACCACAAAACGGCGTGGCTGCTCGAAGCCGCTATCCGAGAAGAGATCGTGCTCGATCCTTCTGAAGATGCGCCGACCATCCAGCGTGGCCCTGCGGCAGCCAACCCCGCAGTGGCCGGCGTGCTCAACACGATGTTCGGGGGCAGCACAACCATCGCCCTCGACAAGTACAACCCGACGTTCGCCGCCGGTTGGACCTCGCTCGGCACCGGCCTCGACCAATGGCGCAAGGAGAGCGGGTTCTGGGACGAGCGGGGCGATCGTCGACGCGGAAGGGCGCTCGGCTTCGGCTGGTTGCTCTTCATCCTCGGACTTGCCGGGGTCGGCGCGAGCGCTGCCTTTGCGAATCGCACGGGCAGCGCCTGGTTCATCCCGCTCGGGATCGCCGCAGCTGTAGCCGGCACCGCCATCGCCGCGATCATTCGGTCGTGGGAGCTGCGAGTGCGCTCGGCCGCCGGTTCTGGCGCGTGGATCCGCATCGAGTCGTTCCGCCGGTTCCTCCATGAGTCCGAGGCCGAGCACGTGGAGCGAGCCGCCGAGGTGGGCCTCCTCCGGCAGTACACCGCGTGGGCAGTCGCTCTCGGCGAAGTCGACCGCTGGGAGAAGGCCACGAAGGCCGCCGCCGCGGGGGGTACCCAGGTCGACACCAACGCTCTTCGCTTCGCCGCGACCAGCTACGTGATTGCATCCGCCGTGCGGACTGCGTCGACGGCACCGTCCTCTTCCGGTGGAGGAGGCGGCGGCGCAGGAGGCGGCGGTGGTGGTGGTGGTGGTGGCGGTGGTGGTGGGTCCTGGTGAGCCTTAGGGCTCGACGATGCCGAACTTGCCGGTGAACTCGTCGATCGATTCGAGCAGCTGACGCAGGGGCGCTTCGTTGTCGACGTTCACTCCGTCGGCGCGGAAGAAGTCATCGGTACTGAGATCGCCTCGGAGCGCGGCGGCGACGTCGGCCTTTGTTGCTGACACGGTCGCGTCAGGCGACTCCACGGACGCGCCGGGGCGGTGATGAACCGCACAATTGTCGATGCCGATCACGTGGTCTTCGCCGATGTCGGTGAAGGTCCAGTTCATTGTCGTTCGAACACCGTTGAGGTCCTCTGCTTTCAGCCGGACGCCAATCAGCTCAATCAACATTTCGACATCGAGTTCGTCGGTGATCGCCCGACCGCCAACCATGCCGAAGCCGTTATTCGCGGTGCGTAGCTCCCAGGCCCCCATGAGGTACGAGTCACGCCACGGTCCCGATTCGGACTGGTAGGCCATCTGCTCAAACGAGTCGGCCTGAAGATTACGAGCCGCATCATTGGTCGGATCGGCAAACACGAGGTGGTTCAGAATCTCCGACGCCCAGCGATAGTCGCCCTCATCGAATGCGGCCTGCGCCTTCGCGATCACCGCGTCGGCACCGCCCATCGCGTCGACATAACGGACGCCACCATCTTCGGGCGTGTGGGTGTTGAGGTTCGACGGGTTGCCGTCGTACCAGCCGAGGTAGCGCTGGTAGATCGCCTTCGAGTTGTGGCTGACCGTGCCGTAGTAGCCCCGGGTGTGGCCCTGCGACGCAAAACACTCTGGCAGCTCGAGGTCTTTGGCAATCTCGCGAGGGGTCATGCCGTGGCACGCCCGACGCATCGTCTGGTCGTGGAGCCAGCGGTACATGTCTCGCTGCTGCTCGAGGAAACGCTTGGCATCTTCGTTGCCGAAGCGGGGCCAGTTGTGCGTCGAGAACATGACGTTCATACCGTCGCTGAAGAGGTCGATCGCCTCTTGGATGTACTTGCTCCAGCTGAGGGTGTCGCGGGCCTGGGCACCACGGAACGGCAGCGCGTTGTGCATCGTGTGGGTGCAGTTCTCGGCGATACAAAGCGCTCCGTGGTTCGGGAACATGAAGTTCATTTCCGCGGGCGCTTCTGTGCCTGGCGTGTTCTGGAAAACCACCCGTACACCGTCGATCACAAGCTCCGTGCCGGTCAGCGAAATCTCTTCGGTCGGGGCTAACAGGTCGGGTGCGGCACGGGGGATTCCCTTGCCGAGACCGCAGTCGACATGGCCAAGGGGACCAGCGGGCAGGATCATGCCGAACTGGTAGAACGCCCGGCGGCCCATAACCGGACCAGCGATGAGGTTCTCCGCCACGGCTTCACGCATGAAACCTTCCGGGGCGAGAATTCGAACGTCGCCCTTCGCCACCGCCTCGGGAGTCGTGACGCCGAGGATGCCGCCATAGTGATCGGTGTGGCTGTGGGTGTAGATGACCGCGGTAACGGGCCGCTCGCCGAGGGTCTTGTTGGCAAGATCGAGACACGCCGCCGCGGTGAACGAGGTGGTGAGCGGATCGATGATGACCCAGCCGTTGTCGCCCTTGATAAACGTGATGTTCGAGATGTCGTAACCGCGGGCCTGCCACACACCGTCGGCAACCTCGAAGAGGCCGTGCACGGCGTTGAGACGGCCATGGCGCCAGAGACTCGGGTGAACCGACGGCGGAGCCACCTCCTCCTCGCGCAAGAAATCAAAGTCAGCGGTATTCCACGCGGGACCGATCGGGCCCTCAATGAGGCCCGTTTCGTGCGTCGCGATGAGCCCGCGGGTGGCCCGTTCCCAATCGCCGACGTCGTCGAGGTTGAGCGCGGCGAGGTTGGCTTCGTTGATCCGCGCGGTGTGGGTAGACGCTTGTTTCGGGCTCTTCAGGTCGTCACTCATGGCAGAAGTATGGACGATGGCGTGCGCTGATGGTGCAGTCTGGTTCTGTCGCGCTCTAGCGAACTAGCTGCAGCCGCTCGTGGTGCCGCAATCGCCGCAGACGTAGCAGGCGCCGGCCCGCTGCATTGGTACGCCGCAGGTCATGCAGAAGGGTGCGTCGGCTGCGGCCGGACGCGACTGGACAGGCGATGTTGGCCGTTCTGAGACTGCCGGTTCGGCCGGTGCCAGATCCGCACCGAATTCAAGCTGGGCGACCAACTCAGATGGTGATGGCACAGTCGGCGGATCGGGCGGCACTTCGGAGCCCTGCGTCGTCTGCGTGACCTGCTCTTCGACGCCGGGAAGCGTCGGTTGGGTGCGCTCACCGGTAGTGAAGATTCCGAGGGCCGACCGTTCATCGAGGGTCAGATACATCACCGCAAGCTTGCGGAATAGGTAATCCATGAGACTGTTGGCGATCCGAATATCGGGATCGTCGGTTATACCCGCGGGTTCGAAACGCATCCCAACAAACGCTTCCACGAACGCTGTGAGCGGCACCCCGTACTGGAGCCCGTGGCTCATCGAAATGGCGAATCCATCCATGATTCCGGCCAGGGTCGAACCCTGCTTCGACACCCGTACGAAGATCTCGCCCGGGCGACCATCGGGGTATTCGCCGACGGTGACAAACCCCTTGCAGTCGGCGACGCGGAACTCGAACGTACGACTGGCCCGTGACCTCGGCAGCTTGTCGCGAACCGGTTGCTGGACGATGTTCTCAACGATGCGTTCGACCACATCGGTGGCCGCGCTGCTCGCGCCGGGCGCGGCCTCGCCGGAGCCATCACCGGTGGAAAGCGGCTGTGCGACCTTGCAGTTGTCGCGATAGAGCGCCACGGCCTTGAGACCCAACCGCCACGACTCGATCATGAGCAGCTCGATCTCTTCGATCGTTGCGGTCTCCGGGAGATTGACGGTCTTCGAGATGGCACCCGAAATAAAGGGCTGGACGGCCCCCATCATCTTCACGTGGCCGAGGTGATGAATGGGATCCACACCGAGGGAGCAAGCAAATACGGGCAGATGCGCAGGATCGAGGCCCGGGGCACCCACGGCGGCGTGGTGCTCGTCGATGTGGGCGACGATCGCCGCCGATGCATCGTGGTCGTAGCCCAGGTTGCGCAACGCGCGGGGCACGGACTGGTTGACGAAACTCATCGTGCCGCCACCGACGAGACGCTTGAACTTCACAAGGCCCAGGTCGGGTTCGACGCCGGTGGTGTCACAGTCCATCAGTAAACCAATGGTGCCGGTGGGGGCCAGCACGCTAGCTTGTGCATTACGCACGCCTACGTGTTCGGCCCGCTCACAGGCATCGTCCCAGGCGATCTGGGCGGCTTCAAGAATGCGGGACGGCGCGAGATCTTCGTCGATCGAAGCCGCTGCACTGCGATGCTGCTCGAGCACCCGAAGCATGTGTTCGCGGTTTTCGTCGAAGCCACCAAAGGGGCCCATTCGGGCCGCCAACTTGGCGGACGTGCGATAGGCCTCGCCGGTCATCAGCGCGGTGAGAGAACCGGCAACGGTGCGGCCGCCATCAGAGTCGTAGGGAAGCCCGAGGGTCATCAACACGGCACCGAGGTTGGCGTAGCCGATGCCAAGTTGGCGGAAACGCACCGCGTTTTGGCCAATGGCTTCGGTGGGATAGTCGGCATTGCCGACGAGGATCTCTTGTGCGGTGAACAACACCTGTACGGCATGTGAGAAGCCTTCGACATCGAAGCCGTCGACGCTTTCTCCCTGGGTCAAGAACTCGAGGAGGTTCAGCGATGCCAGGTTGCAGGCGCTGTCGTCGAGATGCATGTATTCCGAACAGGGATTACTGGCATTGATCGGGCCGGTGTTGGCTGCGGTGTGCCATTTGTTGATCGTGGTGTCGAACTGAATACCGGGATCAGCGCATTGCCAGGCGGCGTCAGCCACCTGATGGAAGAGGTCGCTCGCCTGCACCGTTTCGATCACTCGACCGTCACTTCGCGCCGTGAGGTGCCACTCGGCGTCGTCGATAACCGCCTGCATGAAGTCGTCGGTGACCCGGATGCTGTTGTTGGCGTTTTGGTACTGGACGGAGTGGATGTCGACGCCGTCGAGCGACATGTCGAATCCGGCCGCCTCTAGGGCGCGTGCCTTGCGCTCTTCTTTTGCCTTGCACCAGACAAACTCATCGATGTCGGGATGATCGGCATCGAGAATGACCATCTTTGCGGCCCGGCGGGTCTTGCCGCCTGACTTGATGGTGCCGGCTGAGGCATCGGCGCCACGCATGAAGCTCACCGGCCCACTTGCGGTGCCCCCGCCTTGCAGACCTTCGGTCGAGGCCCGGATCGCTGAGAGATTTACACCAGCGCCGGAGCCGCCCTTGAAGATTCGGCCTTCCTCGGCGTACCAATTGAGGATGGAGTCCATCGTGTCGTCGACCGACAAGATGAAGCAGGCCGAGGCCTGCTGCGGCACGTTGTCGACGCCAATGTTGAACCAGACCGGCGAGTTGAAGGCCGCCTTCTGAGTGATCAGAAGATGGACGAGTTCGGCACGAAAGCTCTCGGCTTCGGCCGCATCTACGAAGTAGCCGCCCCGCACTCCCCACGTGGTGATCGTGTTGACTATGCGGGCAACGACCTCGCGAAGCGACGACTCACGTTCGTCGGTGTCGAGCGTGCCGCGGAAGTACTTCTGCGCCAGGATGTTGGTGGCGTTTTGGCTCCATGTTGCGGGCACCTCAATATCGAGTTGCTCAAACGCAACAGAGCCATCTCGATAGTCGGTGAGCCGCGCGTCGCGGCGTTCCCAGTCGACGGCGTCGAACGCGTCGACCCCTTCTTCGGTGAACCGCCGACGGATGCCGAGTGCGGCCTGATCAGGTGCGAGCGCCACGTGCGGGCCCCTTCGAGGTGGTGAAACTGGTGAGACTGATAGACAAAAGCATGCCGTGCGGACGGACCGACCCGGGTAAGAGGGCGACACCATCGGCGTCGTTCTCCCCACACCCCCCAGGCGTAGGGCCCCCAAGGAGCGATTCGACTCTGAGCGAAACGTTTGCCACCACCATCCTGGCGACCCGCACCGCACGGCAGGTGGAACCCTACGGGAGGATGCATGTGGACGAAAAGTGGACCTCATGTGGATTCCCGGTGGAAATGACCGAGGCTTTCCACAAATCGCCCAAATCGCGGTGGACAACCCCAAACGGTAAGGTCGCGAACGGTGCGCCAACTTGTTCCGACCCCAATCGACTCCGTCGACCCACTCGGTCTGTATCTGACCGATGATCGACCGCCGCCGGCCGGACGGCCTTGGGTGATGTGCAACATGATCGCCAGCCTCGACGGCGCTACCTCTCTCGACGGTGTGAGCGGTGGCCTCGGCGGGCCTGCTGACAAGGCAGTCTTCCGTGCGATTCGTGCCTCGTGCGACTGGGTGCTGGTGGCATCGGCCACCGCAATCGCCGAGCGGTATCGGATGCCGCTCACGAGCGACGAACTTGAAACCGCTCGCGCCGGCCACGGCCGAGCTCCTGCACCACAGCTCGCGATTGTGACGGCCAGCGGCCGCATCGACCCGACCCTCCCTGCCTTCACCGAGCGTGCTGACGAGCAGTGTCGACCGCTGGTAATTACTGGCCAGCGGGCGGACGAAGAGCACCTTGCGCTGCTCGACGCCGACGTTGTCCGGTTGGCGACTGAAAATCCGGAACCACATGGGATCCTCCAAGAACTCCTACAGCGGGGCGCTGGCGTGGTTTTGGCCGAGGGCGGCCCCCGATTCAACGGACGCCTCCACGCCGCCGGCGTGATCGATGAGCTATGTCTCAGTCTGTCTCCCGTGATCGTCGGGGGGAACTCGACACGGATCGTTCGTGATGGACCAGACGGGGCTGTGGCCGGGATGCGGCTCGAACGACTCCTTGAGCAGGACAACCTGCTCTTTGCCCGCTACGTGCGGGACTGAAATCAGTCGAGCACGTCGCCTGGGATAGTGAGTAGCTGCCCCGGAAGGAGCGAAGCACCACCGGCGATCTCGGCAAGCTCGGTGACGAGCGGACGCGGGTCGGTGTTGGGAGCGAGGCTCTGGGCGATTGTCCACAGGGTGTCGCCGGGTTGCACAACAACGAGCACAGCCTCGGCAGCCTGCGCCTCAGCCGTCGGTGTCGCATCGGCCTGGCGGCCGAACGAAGCGAGGCCGAGCACCAGACCAATGACGACAGCAAGGACGACAAGCCGACGCCGACGGTAGATCTCTGCGCTGAGTACCTGCGGCTCGGCAACCGGACGAACGGCGCGGCGGGGAGAAGCGAGGGCGGGGTTGGGAAGAAGTGCTGCGGTCATGATTTGAGTGTGCTCCTAGGGTGTGACACTCGCCGGAGGAAGCAGTCCAGCGAAGTGATTTTGAAGAGGTACTTGACGGCGAACGAATGTTTGACGAACATGTGTTCCAACGAACATCCGTTCGGACTACAGTCAACCCGAACACTTGTTCGTTGTCAACATCATCCACAGAAGTATCCACAGAGCAATCCCCAACCCGGAGGCGGACATGTCCGACACCCTCACCCCTCGCCAGCGCCAGATCCTCGAAATGATCGTCGATCACCAAAGCGACCGCGGCTACCCGCCATCGGTTCGCGAGATCGGTGAAGCCGTGGGCCTGCGTTCCCCCGCCACCGTGAAGTCACACCTCGACAACTTGCGCGACGCCGGGTACATCGTTCGTGACCCTTCCAAGCCCCGCGCCATTCAGGTGCACTACAACGGTGGAGCGTCGACTTCCGAGCGTCGCCCCGTGAAGCACGTGCCGCTGGTCGGCGATGTCGCCGCCGGCACCGACGTCCTTGCCGAGCAGAATGTGGAAGAGCTCGTGCCTATGCCCGCCGATCTCACCGGTGGCGGCGACCTATTCATGTTGCGAGTACGCGGCGAGTCAATGATCGATCTCGGCATCTTCGACGGTGACTTCGTCGTGGTCTGCGCGCAAGACGACGCCCCCAATGGCGACATCGTTGTCGCTGGCATTCCCGGCGAAGAAGCCACAGTCAAAACCCTTCAGCGTCGCGACAACAAGGTCGTCCTGGTCCCGGCCAACAAGGCCTTCAGCGAGATGGTGTTCGATCCAAGCGAGGTTCGCATCTTCGGACGAGTCGTTACGGTGATGCGCAAGCTCTAGCGCTCACACGCCGTTGATCAACAAATCCCGTAGCGCCGCGTGGGTGTCGTCGAGCCAGGCACGCTCGACATACTCCCCTGCGGTGTGCGCGATTGTGGGGTCACCGGGGCCGAAGTTGCTGGCGGGCACGCCGCGCTGCGCAAAGAACGCAACGTCGGTCCATCCCAGCTTTGCCCGCACCTCAAGACCACTGCGAGCCACGAGGGCGGCCAGCAGTGGATCGTCAAGTCCGGGAAGGGCGGCCGGCGATGCATCGACCACTTCGAAGGTGTCTCCGTCGGCGAGCGCTGGATCGAGCAGCTGACGGATTTCGGCCTCTGCGTCGGCGATTGACTTGTCGGGCGCGAATCGGAAGTTCAGCCGCACCATGGCCCGATCAGGCACCACATTGCCGGCGACGCCGCCCTCGACATGAACTGCCTGTAACGCCTCGCGATAGGTACAGCCTTCGATAACTGGTTCGCGGGGCACATACGTGCGAATAATGCTGAGAATCACGCCGAGCCGGTGGATGGCGTTGCGGCCCATCCAGGGCCGGGCCGTGTGGGAACGTGCGCCCAAAAGGGTGACTTCGATGCGCATCGTGCCCTGACAACCCGCCTCGATCGCACCGAGGGTGGGTTCGCCCAGGAGGGCGACGTCGCCCACCAAAAGGTCGGGCCGTTCGGCCTCCACCTCGAGAAGGCCGTTGTGCACAACCGCGATCTCCTCGCGGGCATAGAACACATAGGTGACGTCGATCGCCGGCTCAGTGACCGTCCGAGCGAGCTCGAACATCGTCGCGATGCCACCCTTCATGTCGGTGGCACCTAACCCGTAGAGCCGGTCACCCTCGATCCGGGCACGTTCGTTGTTGTCGGCCGCAACGGTGTCGGTGTGGCCTCCGAGCACGATCCGCCGCTCGCGTCCAATTCGGGTTCGCGCAATCAGGTTGTCGCCAATGCGGTCGACCTCAAGATGCCCGAGTGTGCGCAACTCGGATTCGAGCGCGTCGGTGATCGCCTTCTCGTTGTGACTCTCTGAAGGAATGTCGATCAGCGCGGCAGTAAGAGCGAAGAGATCACCGGACGGAAGCGAGGTCATAGACAGGACGCCATTTTGTCAGGTGGCCGTGCCATGGTCACGCAGAATGTCGTTGAGCGCTGACTTGTCGTGACGTTCGCCTTCGGGCAGGCGCTTGAGCACCAGCACTGCGGGAAGCCCAAACCTGCCACCGGGGAAGTCGCGGGGCCGCGTGCCGGACACGGCAACGCTCCAGGGCGGCACGTGGCCGCGGGAGATCTCTTCGCCAGTCTCGACGTCGATCACCGGAATCGATGCGGTGAGGATCGCGCCAGCGCCGAGAACGGAGCCCTCGCCGACTCGAGCGCCCTCGGCAACGATGCAGCGGCTCCCGATCATGCATTCGTCTTCGATGATCACCGGTGCCGCCTGAGCGGGCTCGAGCACACCACCGATACCAACCCCACCGCTGAGGTGGACGTTCTTGCCGATCTGCGCACAAGAGCCCACCGTGGCCCACGTATCGACCATCGTGTTCTCGCCGACGTAGGCGCCGATATTGGTGTAGCTGGGCATCATGACGACACCGGGCGCCTGATAGCTGCCCCAGCGAGCCTGTGCACCCGGCACCACCCGGACGCCGCGCGACATGTAGTCGGTCTTCAGCGGGATTTTGTCGGCGTATTCAAACGGCGCATTTTCGATGGTTTCCATCTTGGAGATCTTGAAGAGCAACAGGACCGCGTATTTGCACCACTGGTGGACGACCACGCCGCCGTCGGCGCCAACTTCGGCGACTCGTGCGGCGCCGGTGTCGAGCTGGTTGATCGCCTCATGGATCGTGGCGATGATCTCGGGGTCATCGACATCGAGCGTGTCGCGAGCGGCCCAGAGGGATTCGATACGTGATTGCAGATCCGACATGAACCGAACCCTACCGGCCGGGCCCAGCCGGCCACTCGCCCGCTGACCACGGGGAAGGGGCGGGCGGTTCCGTGTTTTCGTTGCGCCGTCGGGTGTCGCGTATCGAGCTCACAAGAGAGATGACCGCACCACCAATCACCAGCGGCACCATGATCAGACTCGTGATGCCGATCCATCGACGGAAACCCTCGGTCGGGGCGACGCCGAGAGCGAAGCCGGCCCCACGAGCGGCGATCACATACTCGCCGGCGTCGAGGGACACGCGGGCGAAGGACCGCCCGGACCGTCCAAACCACTCGTAGCTCACGTTCCCGCTCCGACGCAGATCTACCGCAACTCCCGTGACCGTGTTCGTGATCTGCACCGCGCTGCCGCTGAGCGATTCTGTGGACGGTTCGATGAAGATGTCCCACTCCACCGGTTCGGCGACAACCACCGTCGCCGATTCGTCAGAAGCAATCCGCGACAGGGCATCGACCCGGTCACCGAACGCCGGGACCTGGCTACCCGCATACATCGTTCCGGCAAGAACCCCGACCGCGATGATGCCGATCCCGATGAAAACCCACGGCGAACGCCTGTGCAGGGCGGCCGGCACCGCGGGAGCAGCCGACCGCGGGGGCGGCGGAGGGAGGTTCATCGCAATCGGTCGCGGGCCAACTCGAGGCGGGCGGTTGGCTGCACCACGGCGAGTCGGACATAACCCGAAGATTGCTCGCCGTAGAACTCCCCGGGGCTAACAATGACACCGGCGCGTTCGGCGAGCATCGCCGTGAGTGCCCATGCGTCGCCTTCGGGAGCCGCCACCCAGAGGTAGAAACCTCCGCCCGGCATTGAGACCGAAACGCCGAGCACCGCGAACAGTTCGATACCGATCTCGAGACGCCTTCGATACGTGTCGCGCAGTTCATCGACATGGGTTTGATCCGACCATGCGGCAATCGCCGCAACTTGGACCGGGCCGGGGACCATGCAGCCCGCGTGCTTTCGTACCTCGCGCAGATAATGCACGAGGGTGGGGTCACCCGCGTAGAACCCGGCGCGGGCGCCCGCGAGGTTCGACCGTTTGGATAGCGAGTGGATAGCGAGCACGCCATCGAGGCCGTCGGCGAGCACCGTGCGACCCGCTCCGTCCCAGGTGAACTCGACGTAACACTCGTCGCTCAGAATAGGGACGTTGTTCGCTCGGCCCCACGCTGCGACTGCGGTCAGATCGTCGAGGCCACCAGCCGGATTGCCTGGCGTATTGACCCACAGGCACAAGGCTCGGGCCGCGTCGTCGGGCGCGATCGCCGACAAATCGATTCGCCAGTGTTCGTCGACCGGAACGGCGACGGCCCGGCAACCGGCGAGCGTCGCGCCCATGGCGTAGGACGGATACGACACAGCCGGATACAATACAGTGTCGCGTTCGGGCGAACGGAGCCTCAAATAGTTGGGCGTGCTCGCCACGAACTCTTTCGTGCCGATACAAGCCCCGACCTCCGAGACTGGATCGACCGAGACATCCAGCTGACGTTTCAGCCATCCCGCAGCGGCCTCCCGGAACGCCAGAGTGCCGATCGATGGCGGGTAACCGCGCTCACTTCCAGAATTGCCGAGCGCGTCGATCACCGACTGCGGCGGCGGGTCAAACGGGGTGCCGATCGAGCAATCGATTGCCCCGCCGTCGAACTGTTCGGCGATCGCTCGAAACTCGTCGAGACGGTCGTAGGGGTAGGCCGGCGGAACAAAGCCCGTCACGCGTCTTCTACTCCCGCTTCTTGGACGACGTATTCCTTCAGGGCGCCAAGCGACGAGGGTTCGAGGCGAACTTTCAGTCGCATGCCGTGCTCCTCGGCGCTCTCGCTGAGCACCTGACCCTCTCGATGCACCGACGCGAGCACGTCGCCCCGGTCCCAGGGAACCAGGAGCTCAGCGAACTCCGTCATCGACCGAACACGATCGCCGATCGTGGCCATCAAGAGGTCGATGTTGTCGCCCGAGTGGGCTGACACGGCCACAGATCCTTCGTATCGGTCCGCCAATCGGGCCGAACCTGGGCCCTGGTCGGACTTGTTGAAGACCATCAGTTCGGGAACTTCGCCGGCGCCGATCTCTTCGAGCACACTGCGCACCGCAGCGATCGAACCCTCCGGGTCAGGACCAGACCCATCGACGACATGCACCAGAAGATCCGCGTCTCGCACAACATCGAGCGTGGTCTTGAATGCCGTGACGAGTTGATGTGGGAGCTTGCGAACGAATCCCACCGTGTCGGTCGCGAATACCGTCTCACCACCCAAAAGCGCAAGCTTGCGAGTGGTGGCATCGAGGGTGGCGAACAGGCGGTCCTCGACCAGCACGTCGGCATCGGTGAGTTGATTAAGCAGCGAAGACTTGCCAGCGTTGGTGTAGCCGACCAGGGCGACCGCCCGGTTTCGGGTACGACTACGCGCCTTTGTCTGAGTTTCGCGATGAGCTTGGACCTTCCGGAGGTCTGCTTCGAGCTTGTGGACTCGGCGCACAAGACGACGACGATCCACTTCGAGTTGGGTTTCGCCGGGGCCACGTGTGCCGATGCCACCACCCTGCTGCGACAGCTTTTTGCCAGAACCACGGAGCCGCGGCAAGCGATAACGCAGCTGCGCTAGTTCCACCTGCGCCTTGCCCTCGAGGGTGCTGGCGTTTTGGGCGAAAATGTCGAGGATCACCGCCGTGCGGTCGAGCGCCGACCGACCAAAGATCTTCTCGAGATTGAATTGTTGAGCGGGACTCAGCTCGTCATCGAAGACCACGGTGTCGCAGTCGATCCGCTCCGCGATCTCCTTGATCTCTTTGGCCTTTCCCGACCCGATAAACGTGGCGGGATCCGGCGACGTTCGTTTCTGGTGCACCCGCTCGATGGCGTCGGCGCCCGCTGTGTCGACCAGCAGCGCGAGCTCGTCGAGCGACGCATCCGTGACGGCGGGGTCGCCACCTGCTCGGGTAACACCCACGAGGATGATGCGCTCGCGAAACGTCCGTTCGATGAGACCGTCGGTGGCACCGCCGTAGTCGCCGAATGCTCCACGGTGCGATTCTTCTTCCGGCGTGTCTTCTTCTTCATCGTTGAAGAACTCATCGTCGTCGAAGAATCCATCACCGGAGGTCTCATCGAGTTCTGACTGGTCCACTACGGGTTCAGGCATTCGGGACCTCTATGTCGGCGATATGGGTGGCTGTCCCCGTGAGCGTGAGCGGCCGACCGAGGTCGACGAGCGCATCACCGCCGGGCATTCGCACGACGACGTTCGATCCAACAAGCTCCCAGCGATTGAAGATCTGCGCGGCGACCGTGGCGCCGGTGCCGCACGCATTGGTGATGCCTGCGCCCCGCTCCCAAACGCGAACCGTGAGCTCGTTGAGGCCGGTCTTGGCGACAAAATGGACGTTGACGCCCTCTTCGAAGTGTGACTCAATGGCCGGACCCGCGACGGCAAGGTCGACATCGAACGGATCGTCGACTTCACAAACGATGTGCGGATTCCCGATGTCGCCGGTTTCCCAGCGCTTGACCATTTGGACGGGCACACCGACCGCCGCCATCAGATCGTCGATATCGGGGTCGGGGCCGGGGCACACAACACCCATGTCGACTGTAGCGACCACCGTGTCGGCCTCATCGGTGGCGTGCACGGAGCAATGACGCACACCGGCGGGAGTGCTGACGTCGAGCTCGAGATGCGGCACACCTCGATCGATCGCCACCGCTTGGGCAAAACAACGAAGACCGTTGCCGCTCAACGCAGCCGGACTGCCGTCGGAGTTCAACAGGCGCATCGCAATATCGACGCCGGGTTTCTGAATCCCGACGATCAAGCCATCGGCGCCGATGCCCGTGTAGCGGTTGCACAGCGCAATCGCCCGGTCGACCGAGTCAAGCGGAAGGCTGTCGGTCAAGAAAACGAGAAAGTCGTTGCCCAACCCGTGGTGCTTCGAATAGCGGACGGCCATGGCACCTATTGTCGCAGGTCGCGGGCGTTACGCGCCGGTGTTTGCGAGAACGTCGTCCCACATCGAGATCACCTGTTCGGCCGAGGTTGGCATATCAACCCACTGGAGCCGAGGGTCTCGCCGGAACCAACGCTCTTGGCGACGAGCAAAACGACACGTACGAGCAACCGCCTCATCAATTGCGGCCTCCAGCGAACACTCGCCGTCGTGATAGCGAAGGAGTTCTCGATAGCCGAGTGCTTGGGCGGCGGTTCGACTTGGTCCGATCTCGGCCAGACGGGCGACTTCGTCGAGAAATCCGAGATCGAGCTGGTCGCGATAGCGCTGAGCAATTCGTTCGTTGACCACTTCTCGGGGCCAGCGCAAGGCGTACTGCACAAACGGGGTGGGCCCGTAGTGCGCCATCCCCGGGCCAAAGGACGAGAACGGCCGACCGCTACCCACGGTCACCTCGAGTGCCCGGAGGACACGCCGTCGATTATTCGGCTCCATTTTGGCGGCCGCAGTGGGGTCGAGGGCTTCGAGACGGGCGTGAAGCGTTTCCGTGTGCGGCTCGGCGTTCAGCTCGGCGGCAACCTCGGAGAACTGCCCCGGCAGTTCGAGATCGTCAATCACGGAACGCAGGTAAAGACCCGTTCCGCCCACGAGCACAGGCACATTTCCGCGAGCGCGAATGTCGGCCATCACCGCTCGGGCGCACCGCTGGAACTCGCCGACGGTGAAGGGCTCCGACGCATCGACGAGGTCGATGAGATGGTGCGGCACCGCCGCTTGCTCGGCCGCCGTGGGGGTGGCCGTTCCAATATCCATGCCTCGGTACACCTGCATGGAGTCGACGGAGACCAGTTCGACAGCCAGCGACTCACGTTCAGCCAAGCGGCCGGCTATCGCGATCGCCAAGGAGCTCTTGCCAGAGGCGGTCGGGCCAAGAATTACCAACGGCCGCTGGGCGCGGAGCGTACTCATTTGAGAAGGGCGGCCAACATCTGAAAGGCGTCGAGGCGACGCAAATCCACACGGTCGAAGCCGTAGGCATCGAAGAACGGACCCACCAGCGCGGGGCCGTGGAGCTCGGTCAGCATCATTGCCGCCGCAGCCAGGTCCAGATGACGATCGCCGACTCCACCGCGACCCCACCCCGTGAGGGTGACCGAACCGGCCGGATCGAACCAGAGGCGAGATGCAGAGAGCGACGCGTGCACGAAGACCGGAGGGTCATCGGTGGCGGGCAACGCGGCGAGCGCATCGTCGAATAGTGCGGCGACCTCGGCGGGCTCGCGACCGGCGTAGGGCCCATCTGGGGATGCCGCTCCGTGGCGTTCGATCTGCTGATCGACCATCGGACGAAGGGCCGCAACATCGGCCCGGAGCGGACACTCGGCGGTGTCGAGGGCGTGGAGCAAACGCAACGCCTCGGCCAGCGCGGTGACCAGCGCTTCGGGCCCCATCGGATGACCGTCGCTGGCCGTAACCGCACCGGCGGAGAGTCGAACAACGAGCGCCTCATCTCCCTCATCGGCTCGCGCGCTGGCCACGAGGGGCGGCGCCGACCCCCGACCGGCGAGCCACAACAGTCGCTCGCCCTCGGCCAGCACCGGCGACGTCGCCGGGGGGCGCTGGTGCAATACCAGCACGTCCCGCTCAGGTCCAGATGGGCGAAGCAGCGAAATCGGGCCGTCGTTGCCGATTTCGACAAGTTCGTCGCTAGCGAGCGCATGCCGAACGCTGGGTCCAAACGCACGCGGATAATCGAGGGACATCGTCAGCCTGCGGTCACCGGAATACGGATGCGGTGGCGCGCCGCCCGGGTGACTTCGACCAGCTCGCCGCGAAGATGATTCACCTTCGCCGCAGTTATCCGCACTTCGGCATACGTGCCCGGACGGAGGACCGTCGGGGTTGGGAAGTGCACGAGCGCGTTGCGCCGAGTTCGTCCCGTGGTGACCGAGGGGTCCTTCTTCGAAGGGCCTTCAACCGTGACTTCTTCCACGAGGCCAATGCGGCGTTCATTGGCCGCAATGCTCGATCGCTGGACCACGATTCGGAGCCGTTCGTAGCGTTCGACAGCCACGGCATGGTCGACGAATTGGGCTGTCATCTCCGCTCCCTCGGTGCCCGCCCGCGGCGAGAACACAAAGGTGAATGCGGCGTCGAACTGGGCCGCGGCGGCGACCTCGAGGGTGCGTTCGAAGTCGTCGTCGGTCTCACCTGGGAACCCGACGATGATGTCCGTGGTCACTGACACTTCGGGGATCGTCGCCCGGGCTTCGAAGAGCTTCTCGAGGTAGCGCTCAGCGGTGTAGCCACGGTGCATAGCGGCCAGGACCGTGTCGCTTCCCGACTGCAGAGGGAAGTGGAGATGTTCACAAGCCTCTGGCGTCTCCGCCATCGCGGCAAAGACGTCGGAGCGCATGTCCTTTGGGTGGGGGCTGGTGAAGCGCACCCGGTGGACTCCGTCGACGGCCCCCGCGGCCCGAATGAGATCGGCGAACAACGGTCGTGCCCGTCGGTCGTCGACCCACGCTGGGCCACACCAGTGGGCGTCGTCGTCGCTGGTCTCGGAGCGACGGGCGAGCGCCAGGTCGCGGCCATAGCTGTTGACATTTTGTCCGAGCAGAGTGATCTCGCTCACACCATCGCCGGCCAGGTGTTCGACCTCTGCGACAAGGTCGCCAAACGGACGACTGATCTCTGGTCCACGCACCGACGGCACGATGCAGAAGGCACAGGCGTTGTCGCAGCCGATCTGAATCGTGACCCACGCGGCGTGGTCGACCTCCCGATTCGTGGGCAGGGCCGACGGGAATCGGTCGGCATCCTCACGAGTGGTGGCTTCGAGAATCTCCACGATCTGGCCGTGCTCGGCAGCATGGTCGAGGAGCTCCACCGCACGGTCGACATTGTGGGTTCCGAACACCACGTCGACGTGACCAGCTCGTTCGGTAATCAGCTCGCGATCCTTCTGCGCCAGACATCCGGCCACGGCAATCTGGAGATTCGGGTTGGCCTCTTTCAGAACTTTGAGCTGACCGAGGGCACCGTAGAGCTTGTTGTCGGCGTTCTCACGAATACAACACGTGTTGAGCACCACCACGTCGGCATCTTCGACATCGTCGACGCGCGACATCCCGTCGGCCTCAAGCAGACCCGAAATACGTTCCGAGTCGTGCTCATTCATCTGGCACCCGTAGGTGCGGATCACATAGGACTTACCCACGTTTGCCAGGCTACCGTTGCCACCATGACTGCGATCGCCGCCGAGAAGTACGTCCGACTCACCACCTTCACGAAGGACGGCCGCCGCAAGGAGACTCCCGTGTGGATCGCTGACCTCGGCGATGGCACGGTGGGGTTCACGACCGACACCAGCGCTTGGAAGGTCAAACGAATCAGCAACACATCGGCCGTTGAACTTGTCCCCTCGAACACGCGAGGGAAAGTGACCGACGGCGCCACATCAGTGACCGGTACCGACGTAGTGGTTACCGGTGCGGCGTTCGCGTCTGCTGAGGCCGCGGTGAAGTCGAAATACGGCATGCAGTACCGAATGATGGACTTCGCCTCCAAGATCACAAAACGCATCAAGCGTGATGACAATCCCGGCGTCGGCATCGTCATCACGCTCGATTAGCGCAAGCTCAATCAGAACAACGGGGAACCGTCAGTCGTCGATTGCGATCGGAAGATCGTCGGCGTCGGAGAACTCGTCGTCGTCCTCAGCCTTCAAGTCAATCGCTTCAGGAGTTTCGGGTTCGGGCATGACGGCCTTCCAGACACGGTCGGAGATTTCGACCATGACCTCAGGGTTCTCCTGCAAGAACTTCTTGGCGTTCTCGCGCCCTTGGCCCATCTGTTCGCCGTCGTACGTGTACCACGCACCCGACTTCTTGACGATGTCCTCCTCGACCGCAAGATCGAGTACCGAACCCTCACGGGAAATGCCGGTGCCGTACATGATGTCGAACTCAGCCTGACGGAACGGCGGGGCACACTTGTTCTTCACGACCTTGACGCGGGTGCGATTGCCGACGATTTCGACGCCATCCTTGATGGACTCGATACGGCGAATATCGAGACGGCATGACGAGTAAAACTTCAACGCACGGCCGCCGGGAGTCGTTTCGGGTGAGCCGAACATGACGCCGATCTTCTCTCGCAACTGATTGATGAAGATACAGACGGTGCCGGATTTGCTGAGGTTGGCAGTGAGCTTGCGTAATGCCTGCGACATCAAACGGGCCTGGAGGCCCACGTGGGTGTCGCCCATGTCGCCTTCAATTTCCGCACGAGGGGTGAGAGCGGCCACCGAATCGATCACGATGACGTCGAGGGCGCCGGAACGCACCAACATGTCGACGATTTCGAGCGCCTGCTCGCCCGTATCGGGCTGCGAGATCAGCAGTTCGTCGATATCAACACCAATGGACTTGGCGTAGACCGGATCCATCGCGTGCTCGGCATCGATGTAGGCGCAGATGCCGCCATTGCGCTGGGCTTCGGCCACCACGTGTGTCGCGAGTGTGGTCTTACCCGATGACTCTGGGCCGAAGATCTCGGTGACGCGACCTCGGGGGAGGCCACCAATGCCGAGGGCGAGATCCAGTGCGAGGGCACCGGTAGGTACTGACTCGATACCGAGGCTGGCCTTTTCGCCCATTTTCATGACCGAGCCCTTACCGAACTGCTTCTCGATCTGCCCGAGGGCCATGTCGAGTGCCTTGTCTCGTTCCACGTTGTCTCCTGACGTCTGCGCCCGATGCGCCTGTTGTTATTGGGGGGTGTGGTTGTTGGGCTCGAACTTACGAAGGGGGTATGACACCCATCTGCGCGGAACGAATGACACGACCGTAATTGCGAACAAGCGTTCGGTCAAGGACCCAACCGAGAGAAATCCTTAGGTTCGGGACCGAAGGGTCAGGTCGATGTGTTTTAGGGTGTAAGCGAACGAAGAAGGAGTCGAAGATGACCAACACCAATGACGACCTGCGAGCCCGACTTACCCCGGAGCAATACGCGGTCACTCAACAAGCAGGTACCGAACGCGCTTTCTCCGGCGAGTACTGGGATTGCCACGACGACGGCACCTATCGCTGCATCGTCTGCGAAACCGCGTTGTTCACGAGCGACACGAAGTTCGAGTCCGGCTCCGGTTGGCCGAGCTTCTTCGAGTCAGTGGGCGAAGACGTCGTGACGATCCACAGCGACACGAGCCACGGCATGGTTCGTGAAGAGGCGGTGTGCACCAACTGCAACGCCCACCTCGGCCACCGCTTCCCCGACGGACCCAAGCCCACCGGCCACCGCTACTGCATGAACAGTGCCAGTCTTCGACTCGACCGAGACCACACCGAGTAGCGCCGACGTCTAGTTCCGCGAGCCGGCAGGCGGTAAGGCCTGGCCAGCCACACGCGGATTCTAGTCGTCGTCTTCGATCACGAAGAGGCCCAAGCCAAAGAACGCGTCGGTATCGACCGACGCGTTCTTTGCATTCGTGAACTCGACGTAGCCCCACTCTCCACGAGCCAGAGGGGTCTCGACCAATGCGTCGCCGCGCACTTCGATCTCGATGTTCTTCGAAGTCTCCCCCTGCGCAAAGACCAGCGTTCCGGGGGCTTCCGTGTAGTCGGTGCCCGCGGTCGCGAGCCCAACGCCAAATTCGGAGCGGGTCGACCATTCAACCGTGATCGCAACGTCGCTCGGCTTAGTGAGCACCACGGGAAGATCCCAGATCGTCACACCCTCGTCGCCTTCCATTGCGATCACGCCGTGCGGTCGGATCTCGGGAGCCTCGAGCGTCGAGTAGATGATCTCCACCCAACCGTCGCCCTCACAGACACCAGCGGCGACCTCATCTCCAAGACTCGACCCCCCCTCACCGGGAAGCTGGAGAAGGAGAGTACCGAATGCACGAACTCGCCGCTATCGCCACCACGAAAACCGCCACCGGCAACCACCACCCGATCATTGAGGTCATCACCCATCAGACGGATATCGGTACCGCCGCCGTTGAAGCCACCCTGCCTCGCCTCGCCCACTCCTCCTACTCGCACGCCGACCACCCAGTTCGGGCGGACTTCGACGCTCGCACTCACCTCCGCACCTAAGCCTCCCGCTCCAACACCGTTCGGAACCACAAGATCCGCGCCCGGCGCGCCACACATCACGACATCGATCTGCGTGACATCGGCGGGCGGGACAAAGATCTCTCGCTCACCCGAGTATGCGAAGTGGCGCACGATCCGGACTGGCTCACGCGGCTGCTCCGCTGTGACACCCGCCACCTGCGTTGCGGGCGCGACCCCTTGAGACTCTAATTCGGAGCTGAACGGCATCTCCAGAAGTGCCGCGAACCCGAGCATGGCAGTGATTAGCCGACGCATCTCAGGTACCTAAGCAGCGTTGGGGATAGGGCGATAACGGGAATCGACATCGAATGTGAACAGCCTTTAGCGACATTAAGTGGGTGGAAACCTACACTGCGTGGGCAGTAGGCTCTCGAGGTACGTGCAAGACACCTGCTTTGCAAGACGAGTGGCCCGGGTGCCGGTATCCTGGATTGGCACCGGACAAGCCGCGAGCGCACGCTCACTCAGAATCTCCGCTGCACAGGCGTCTTCAATGGCCACCACGTTTTCCGACCTCGGCGTGCCCGCACCGATAGTCGAGGTGCTCGACCAGCAGCGCATCCGCACACCTTTCGAGATCCAGACCGCGTCGATCCCTGATCTGATGAACGGCCGCGACGTTGTCGCCCGGGCCCCAACCGGATCCGGCAAGACGCTGGCCTTCGGCATCCCGCTCGTCGCTGCGGTCAAGAAGGCCGAGCCAAAACGTCCAGCGGCACTCGTCCTGGCGCCGACCCGCGAACTCGCCGACCAGATCGCGTCTGATCTCAGCCTCCTCGCCGAAGCGGTTGGTCGCCGGATAATCGCCGTCTACGGCGGAGTCGGCATCGAGCCCCAGGTGAAGAAGTTGCAGCGTGGGGTCGACGTGCTCGTCGCCACCCCTGGTCGCCTCGAAGACCTTATTTCTCGCCGCTCCGTGTCGCTCGCCGATGCCTCGATCGTTGTGATCGACGAGGCCGATCGGATGGCTGACATGGGCTTCATGCCCGTCGTGAAGCGCATCCTCGATCAGACCGCCAACAAGCGTCAGACCGTGCTGTATTCAGCGACGCTTGACGGCGACGTTGGCAAGTTGATCAAGCGGTACCAGACCAATCCGGTCCGTCATGAAGTTGGCCCGGCATCACCTGATCTCAAAGCGATGGAGCACTTCTTCTGGGAGGTTCCCCGCACCGCCAGGGTCCCACTCTGTGCTTCGGTCATCGCCACCTTCGGGCCGACCATTGTGTTCTCCCGTACCCGTCACGGCGCCGACCGGTTGGCCAAGCAGCTCGGCCGAATGGGCGTGAAGGCGGCCGCAATCCACGGCAACCGCTCGCAGTCCCAGCGCACCCGTGCGCTTGACGACTTCTCTCGCGGAAAGGCCCACGCGCTGGTGGCCACCGATGTCGCGGCACGCGGCATCCATGTCGACGGCGTTGAGTGCGTGATCCACTTCGACCCAGTCGACGAAGACTCCGCCTATGTCCACCGAAGCGGCCGTACGGCCCGTGCCGGCGCGAGCGGCAAGGTCATCTCCTTTGTTGACCCCAGCCAGATCAAGGCTGTGCGGACGATGCAACGACACCTGGATCTCCCGTCGGAAATCGTCAAGCCACCAGAGTTCGAAGGCGTCGAGATGCCCGAGCTCACCCCCGACACGGCCGGGGATCGGGCGCGAGACAACCGGCCCAGCGAAAACCGCCAGCAGTCGAAACGTTCGTCGAAAGCTCGCACCCGCTCCACTGGCGGCAAGAGTCGCGGCGCGGGCAAACCCGGCACGCGGAGTGGTGGCCCCCAGGGCAAGGGTGGGCCCAAAGGCAGCGGCGGATCGAAGCGCGGCGGATCAAACAACAAGAGCGGCGGCAACCGCGGCCCCGGTTAGGCCAACAAGAAGTCTCGAATTCGGGGCATTGCCTCTGGATCTTGCAGCATGAAGATGTGTCCGCCTTCGAAGGTCTCGAGTATCGCGTCCGGGATCGCGGCGACGAGCTTCTCAGAGTTCACCATCGGCGCCACGCCGTCGTATTTTCCCGCGCAGACAAGCGTCGGCGCCGTGATGCCACCAAGTCCGTCCGTCGCGTCGTGGTGCCGACGCGCCTCGAGCTGGCGGGCATTTCCGGCGGCGGAATCGGCCGAGGGGTCCGCCGTCTGACGCTCGCGAAGTAGCTGAGTGAAACCCGCAAGGCCCGGGAGGTCCTCCCCCGGCACATAACGCGTGTCCATGAGCGGCATCCATGAATCGGCCCGCTCCTCCGCGCTGAGGTGTTGGAGTTCGTGGAGCGGATACGACGCGGCATCGCCGCCCGGAGACGTGCAATTCAGAACGAGCCGGTCGATCAACGATGGATGCCGGATCGCGAGATGCTGAGCCACCATCCCCCCGAAGGATGTGCCCATGACATGGCACCGATCCCAGCCGTGCGCGGCACAGAGCGCGGCGGCATCTTCGGCAAAGTCCTCCATGGTCGGCTGGGCATCGCCCACGTTGGTCTGGCCGAGTCCTCGGTGATCATAGTGCAGGCCGGTGAAGGTTCGATTTAGCAGGGTGCGGTCCGGCATCGTCGCGCGAAGATCGCCGCCGCTGCCGGAGATATGCAGCAGGGGTGGGCCTTCACCGTGGAGCTCGAAGTACATCGTGAGGCCGCGCACATCAATATGGGGCATGGCCCGAGCGTAGCCATGCAAGACTTCGCCGATGAAGTTCGTCGCCGCCGCTGAATCGGGCCAATGGGCCGCGGCTTTACGTTTCGTCAAGTCGCTCGGCTCTCCACTGTGAGAGCCCACAGAACGGTGGCGTGACATTACGAATGGTTAACATCAGCTGTCAATGACCCCTTCAACCAGTCCTGTCAACTCCGCGGATGCCAGCAGCCAGACAATCCCGTTTATTCCAGGGGATGGCGTCGGTCCGGAAGTATGGGCCGCATCGAAGACGGTGTTCGACGCCGCTCTCCGCCGCCGTAGCCACACGGTCGAATGGCTGGAGGTACTCGCAGGCGAACGGGCCATGGACGAGGTCGGCGACTGGTTGCCCGATGCCACATTGGAAACCATCAAGCAGCACGGGGTCGCGATCAAGGGTCCGTTGACCACTCCGACCGGCGGCGGATTCCGGAGTTTGAACGTCACGATGCGTCAAACCCTCGACCTCTTCGCGTGCGTCCGCCCAATTCGATACTTCCCTGGTGTCGCTTCGCCAGTTGTCCATCCTGAGAACGTCGACATCGTCGTCTTTCGAGAGAACACCGAAGACATCTACACCGGGCTCGAACTCGCCGCAGAGTCGCCGGAGGCTGATCGTCTCCGTTTCTTCTGCGAAAAAGAATTCGGCTGGTTCCTCGAAGCCGACGGAGGCATTGGCCTCAAGCAAATCTCAAAGCAGCGCTCCGAACGCCTCCAACGGGCCGCGATCCAATATGCGATCGACCATGGGCGGTCCCGCGTGACGTTTGTCCACAAGGGCAACATCATGAAGTACACCGAAGGGGCCTTCGTTCGATGGGGCCACGAACTTGCTCAACGCGAGTTCAGTTCGGTTGTCGCCCCGCGCGGCGAAGAGGCAGGCCCCGGCCAGATCGTGGTTGACGACATCATCGCCGACAACGCATTTCAGCAGCTGCTCCTGCGCCCAGAGTCGTTCGACATTCTCGCAACCATGAACCTCAATGGCGACTACCTGTCCGACGCGGTCGCCGCGCAGGTCGGTGGCATCGGGATCGCGCCGGGTGGGAACATCAACTACGACACCGGCGTTGGTGTCTTCGAAGCGACCCACGGCACGGCCCCGCTTCTCGCGGGCAAGAACGAGGCGAACCCGTCATCGATGATCCTCTCGGGTGCGATGATGTTCGAGCACCTCGGGTGGACGGCGGTTGCGCAAGACATCGTTACCGCCGTCGAGACCGCAATCGCTGACGGTCAGGTGACCGGCGATCTCTCCACCGGGTCAACTTCTCTCTCGTGCCAGGGATACGCCGACGTCGTCGCTCAGCGAATCACTAACGCATCGCAGTGAGCACCCGGCCGATGCTGTCATGGCCTCGGCCGACGATCTTCTCGTAGGCGCCGGGATCCGTCACCCCCTCGGTAACAATGACGAGTGCTGTCTTCTCCGAGAGGTCACCAAGATCGGCCGCAGCCTCTTCGTTTGCCAGCAGCGCTCGAAGGCCAGCGAGCGACGCGCCGCCGGTCTCGCCCGCGACCACGGCTGATTCGGCCAGCGCCCGCATTGCGTCCCGTGCGGCGTCGTCGTCCACGGAAACGAACCAGTCGATGCCGCTCGCGAGACGCGGCCACGCAATGAGCGACGGGCGGCCGCAATTGAGCCCGACCATGATCGATTCATGGGGGCCAGGTACATGGGCAATGTCACCGGCGAGTGACGAGACCTGACAACAGTTGGCGTCGAGTGGTTCAACGCCTGCGATCAGCGGCGACCGACCGCCGCCGCGATAGTGCGTGATCGCGGCGGCCATAAAGGCGCCGACACCCATCGGCACCACGACGAGGTCGGGATGTTCGATCCCACTCGAGTCGATGGCGTCGTCAATCTCCTTGAAGATCGTGCTGTATCCCTCGATCACCTGACTAGGGATAGTTTCGTAGCCGGGCCATGACGTGTCGGAGACCACGATGCAGGTGTCGCTCGCCTCTTGGCCTGAACGAGCAACGGCATCGTCATAATCGCCGTCGATGATCGAGACCGTCGCTCCCTCTTTCTCCATCGCTTGGACCCGAGCAGCGGCCATTCCGGCGGAACAAAGATGTGGGCGTTGAATCCGAGCAACCGCGCCATGAACGAGACTGCTCGGCCGTGGTTCCCGTCGGTGGCTGTGGCAAGCTTGAAGGGCTTCAGGTATTCGAGGTTCGCGGCAAGCTCGTTTATGTTGTCCCAGGGCTCGGGCTCACGGCCGATGTGGGCACAGATGGCCTGATACGTCGCCCAGGATGCGCCGAGAATCTTGAAAGACGGCAGCTCCATGCGGCGTGTCTCGGCCTTCACGAGGACACGACCAAGGCCAAGTGATTCGGCCAATTCAGGGGCATCAAAAAGAAGGGTCGGCGAATAGGCCGGCATCCGTCGATGAAAGTCGGCGATTGTGGTCGGCGGCGGCCACTCTTGCTCATCACGGAGCGGGTTGCGCGTCACATTCGCGGTCATGGGTCCTCCTTGGGAAAGTCCATGGCCGTCGCGGCACCTTAACACCCCAACTTTACAAATTGTCAAGCACCCGGAGACACCCGTGTAGCCTGACGAGATGACGCAGGCACACCTCGAGATTCTTATCGAACCGTTCAGAGAGAACGAGCCTGGTCCCCACGTCGACGCCGCAGTCAAGGCACTCGAAGACGCGGGCCTTCAGCCCGACATGGGACCATTCGCAACGTCGGTAGATGGCGACATTCACCAAATTACCGATGCCATCGCCGCCCTCGTTCGCGCCAGCGTCGGCGCAGGTGCCACCGCCTTCCAGTTCCGACTCGAGGTCCGCGGCGATGCCTGAGGGCGACGAGGATTTTGTTCGCGCCCTCCGCCCAGTCGTCGAAGCACTGGGCGCCACCATGGTGCCGGAACGCTCAGCCCGTCCCGGCGACTTTCCCGTTGAGTGGAACGGAGCGGTCGCCACCTTTGTGCGCAGCGCCGAACTCCATAGCGCACTAGGCCGCTTGGTGGGATCGGTCGAACGAGAACTCGGTGTCGACCTCGCTGAAATGTCGCGGTCCGAGAAGCAGGCGGCCGTTCGACGCCTCGACGAACAGGGCGCATTCCTGTTGCGGGGCGCCGTCGACGATGTTGCCCATCTCATGGGCGTGAGCCGAGTGACGCTCTACACCTACCTCAACACCGTTCACCCCAAAAGCAGCTAAGTGCGCACCTCGAAGTAGCGGTTGAGCGGGTCGACATCGAACTCTCGAGTCTCGACGGACCCGAAGCCCGCCGCTCGAGTGAGCTCGCCGAAGACCGCTTCGGTCAAACCGAGCGTGCCGAGGCCGGCACCCCCCAGCTCCGACATTGCCGATGACATGCAATACAGAATCGACATTCCGTACATCATCGGAAGCACCGGGATCTTCCGATTATCTTCGAGGCCGCCGCGAGTCTTGATGTCGGCAACGAACCACACGCCATTGTCGGCCAGACACGACCGAGCCGAACGCACAGCATCTCCGGGTCGAGGCAGGTCGTGGATCACATCGAGGGTGAGCAAAAGGTCGACACTGTCCATCGCCGCAAGGTCGTCGAACGATCCCGCCTGAAACGACAGATTTTCGAGGCCCGCGGCCTGCGCCCGCTCGTTGGCCGCCGCGATCGCGTGAACGGACGGGTCGATACCGATCACGGTCGATGCCGGATACGCCTCGGCAATCACCGAGGCCGCAACGCCGGCGCCGCAGCCGATGTCGACCACCGTTGCCCCGGCCGCAAGCTGCGCCGACATCCCGGAGATCGAGTCGAGGATCACGGGGACCAACCAGGTGCGCTGACCGCCCGCGCCCATGGCGGCTTGGAAGTGGCACGTGTGGGCGCCGTGTTCGTCCCAGGTCATGCCGATACCCGTCTGGAATGCCTCCACGGTGCGATCGATTTCTCGATGGGTGATCGGTGGCCCAAAAACCCCGCCGACCGCGGCAGGGTGGTCGGGGTCGCACAACGTGGCCTTCGCCTCGGGGGTGAGATTGAACCGGCCGGCGTCGTGCTCCGCCAGATCCGCGGCCGCGATTGCCGACAGCCACTCACGAACCCAACGCTCGTGCAGGCCTGTGGTCTTGGCCAGCTCCTCACTTGTTGTGCCGTCGTTGTCCGCCAGCGCCGCAAAGAGTTCGAGTCGCAGGCCCACGTGCAAAACGGCGCTCATGACTTCGCCCTGTTTCAACCGATACAAATCCTGGACGGTCTGGCCGAGGAGCTCGAGGTCGAGTTCGGTGCGCATCAGCTGGCCAGCACTCGGGTGCGCAGCAAGTTGAGCGCCATGATGCAGGTGAACTGCCGAATGCGCTCTCGGTCGAATGGCAGCGTGAGTATGACCGCTTCCGACTTACCGTCGAGGTGCAGGCCAATCCACAAGACCCCCGGGTCGACACCCTCGTGTTTGTCGGGCCCGGCGACACCAGAGACCGCGATACCGACATCAGCGCCCAGCGTGGCGCAGACCCCTTCGGCCATGGCCTTCACCATTTCCTCGGAGACGGCGGGGACGTCGGGTGTTCCCAACATCGACTGCTTGAGGTCGCGGTGATACGGCACCACACAACCGCGGAACACATCGCTGCAACCGGCGTGAGCAGTCAGCCGACTGGCGATAAGACCACCGGTGAGCGACTCAGCAAGACCGAGGGTGAGCCCACGATCGCGGAGCAGCTGCAGAACGACTGACTCCATCGTGTCGTCGTCGAGACCGAACACGATGTCGCCAATGATCTCGCGAACTCGCTGCTCTTCTTCGTCGAGGATGGCGACGACGTCGTCTTCGGTGGGAGCCTTCGCAGTAATCCGAACCTTCAAGCCTTCCCAGCCACTGGCCAGGAACGCGATCGTGGCGGTGCCGGTCTCGTCCAACCGCTGGATCTCGTCATCGAGTTGCTCGGCCAGACCAGACTCGGATTGGCCCCAGGTTCGGAGAGTGCGACTACGGATCACGGACGTGATGCCGGCCCGGGACTGAAGGTCCGGCAGGATTCCCGCCGTCAGCATCTGCTGCATCTCCCACGGAACCCCGGGAACCGCGTAGATAATCTTTCCCTCGTCCTGCCCCGTCAGCGGACAGATCAGGCCGGGCGCGGTACCGGGCATTGCCGGGTTCGTCGTGGCCCCTTCCGGGATGTCGGCCTGGCGAAGATTGTTGTCGGGCATCTCGCGACCACGCCCGCCGAACATCGCCTGGATCTTCTCCACCATCGAGTCATCGCGGACCAGCTCCACGCCCATCACCGCGGCAATCGCTTCGCGGGTGATGTCGTCTTGGGTCGGGCCCAGGCCGCCACACACGATCACCGCGTCGCTGCGATCGACGGCCTGGCGCAAGACCGTGATCATGCGATCGAGGTTGTCGCCCACCTTGGTCTGGTAGTAGCTGTCGATCCCGACGAGCGCAAGTTGTTCGCCGATCCATGACGAGTTCGTATCTACGATCTGGCCCAGCAGGAGCTCGGTGCCGACCGCGACAACTTCACACTTCATGGGGTGTCCTCCGTGGGGCGACTCAGTCGCCAGTGGTACTGAGGGCGTTCTGCCCATCAATCAGATACTGCACGCCGGTGACCAGCGTCCAAACGACGGCGACCCACAACATCACGGCGATCGCCGTGTCCTGGTTCTCAAGCGTTGGCATCGCGGCGGCAACGAGCGCTCCGCCCTGCACGAATGTCTTGTACTTCGCGGACTTGCGGGCCGGCAACGAGAGGCCGCGGCTTGCCCATCGAGTGCGCCAGGCGGTGATCCCAAGCTCTCGAGCGGCGATAAGCGCCACCGGAAACCACCAATAGCGATCCACAACGACGAGGCAAAAACAAGCGCCCAGTACCAGGACCTTGTCGGCCAGCGGATCGAGGAAGGCGCCGCTGCGGCTGACCACGTTGGATCGACGGGCAACTTTGCCATCGAAGAAATCGGTCATTGCGAGCAAGACGCCGAGTACGAACGCGGCCCAAGAAGTGCCACGGGTGGCCTCGGCGTCGAGCACTAGCCAGAACATCAGCGGCGAGAAAACCAACCGGGCAATCGTCAGGAGGTTCGCCGGATGGGTCAGCCCGACCTGGCGAGGTTCGACGAGTTCGTTCATGACGCTTCGAGGTCCGGGCCCATGGCGCCGGTCACCTGAACCGTCGCGAAAGAGCCGACCTCCAGTGTTTCCGGGACCGTCACGATCCCGTCGATTTCTGGTGCCTCACGATGCGTTCGACCAACGCCCAGTTCGTCCACAAGTACTACGACCTCGGACCCGATCAAGTCGTCACGTTTTTCTGCCGTGATGGCGTCTTGCATCTCTCGGAGTTCGGCTAACCGCTCGTCGCGAAGTTCAGGGTCGACGCCGCCGTCGAGATCGGCGGCATAGGTGCCGTCTTCTTTTGAATACGCAAAGAAGCCGCACCAGTCGAGCTGGGCCGCCTCCACGAAGTCGAGAAGACGATCGTGGTCCTCTTCTGTTTCGCCCGGGTAACCAACGATGAAGTTGGACCGAAATGCGGCGTCGGGATCTCGCCCGCGGATCGCCTTGATTCGATCGAGGAACCGATCACCGTCGCCCCAGCGCTTCATTCGTCGCATAAGTGGCGGCGACACATGCTGCAGACTCAGGTCGAAATACGGGACACCGGTTTCGCAGATGGTGTCGATCAGCGTGTCGTTGAGATCCGAGGGGTACAGGTAGAGCAGGCGCACGCGGTCGACCCGCGCAGCAACCTGGCGAACAAGCGGCACGATCGACCGTTTGCCGACGCCCTGATCTCGGCCATAGGCCGCCAGATCCTGGGCGACGAGCACGATCTCTTTCGCATCAAGCTGATCGACTTCGGTGAGGATCTGGTCGATGGTCCGGGAGCGTTGTGGGCCCCGGAAGCTAGGAATCGCGCAGAAACCACAGGCACGATCGCAACCCTCGGCGATCTTCACATAGGCCCAAGGTCGGCTCGATGCTGGGCGAGGAAGGTTCAGTAGATCGAAGTCGGGGGTGCGGCGACTGGCGCCGAGCGCGACGGGAACCGCGTTGGGCACATGAAGAGACGCACCAAATGGGGCGACGAGATCAATCTCGTCGAGTTCTGCCGCAAGTTCGGCGCCGTGGCGCTCCGCCATACAACCGGTGACCACGAGCCGGGCGCCCGGCTTACGTTCGGCGGCCGCCGCCAGGATCGTCTCGATCGATTCAGTCCGCGCTTCTTCGATAAACGCGCAGGTATTGACAATCACGACGTCGGCATCCGCAATATCGTCGACTCCCGCCAGGCCGTCGGCGAGCATCGTGCCCTCGAGCTTGTCGGAGTCGACCTCGTTCTTCGGACAGCCGAGCGTTGTCAAGTGATAGGTCTTCGCCGCTCCGGACACCAGTGCAGCCTAGGACTAGCTGCCAGAAAGCACGATCACGCTGGCGATCCAGAGGCTGAGCAAGATGATGCCCTCGCGTTTTGTGACCCGCTTTCCGGTCGTCATGAACACCCAACTGAGCACGACAATCCCGATCATGAGGAGGGACCCCCACTCGGCGAGACGGGTGTCGAGCACCAGGCCCGGTCCGACCAGCCCGATCACCCCACCAACGGCGAGGCTGTTGAACACGTTGGAGCCAAGCAGGTTGCCGATCAGGAGCTCGGTCTCGCCCTGTCGAGCGGCGGCAAGAGCGGTGACGAGTTCGGGCGCCGATGTACCCACGGCTATAAGTGTGAATCCGACGAAGCCACCGGAGAGGTCGAGTTCTTCGGCGATCCGCATGGCGCCGTCGACAATGAACCATGCCGACGCGGCGACAACCACGAGACCAATCGTTGTGCGGATGGATTCGAGTCGCACGAAATGCTGCTCATCGCCGAGTAACTCCTCAACCTCGCCGGCCAGCGGATCGTCGGCGCGAGCGCTCCGAAGAACGCTGATGAGGACCACCGCGAGGAGGCCAGCGAGCAGCGCGCCCTCCCAGCGTTCGAGACCGCCCTGGATGAGAAGCGCAAAAACCACCACCGCGGCGACCGAGATCGGGGCTTCGCGTCGAAGTGTCCGTGACTGCACGGGAATGACAGTGACAAAGGTGGCCGCGGCCAGCACGAGCGAGATGTTGGCGGCGTTGGAACCGACCACGTTGCCGACACCGATATCGAGGTTGTTGTCGAATGCCGCTACGCCGGACACGACCATTTCGGGAGCGCTGGTACCGAAACCGATCACGACGGCGCCGACGACCACCGGCGCAACGCGGAAGATCGTGGCGAGCCGGGCGGCCCCCTTCACGAACTGGTCAGACGCGAAGGTCAGGGCGATGAGTCCGCCGATGGCAAAGAGAAATCCGATGAACACGAGGCTGATCCGTGCGGCGAGTTAACTCTCGCCCCGGCGAGCCGCGAGCTCGTCAGGGGAGATCAACACGTCGCGCGCCTTCGAGCCGGTTGACGGACCGACGATGCCTCTCTCCTCGAGCAGATCCATGATCCGCCCCGCGCGGGCGAAGCCAACCCGTAGTTTGCGTTGCAACATCGAGGTGGATCCGAGCTGAGTCTGCACGACAAGTTCCATGGCTTGCACAAATAACTCGTCACCGTCATCATCGGCTTCGGGTTGTGAGTCGGTGATGAGATCCATCGATGGAGCGCTCTCGCTGACGCCGCCCGGGAGCGAGGGTGGAAGCGGCGCCCTGCTGGCGTTCACTCCGGCGGACGGATCGCCAGAAGTTTCAGTAACTGAGGCCTGGTCGTCGGTGAACTCAGGTGCCTGGTCCTTCCAGTGCTTCACAATCGCGCGCACTTCCTCTTCCTCAACCCAGCAGCCCTGCACACGGTGCGGCGAGGACGATGATGGGCCAAGCAAGAGCAAATCGCCCTTACCCACAAGACGTTCGGCACCCGGCTGATCAAGGATCACCCGCGAGTCGGTGAGACTCGATACGGCAAACGCCAGGCGAGCCGGCACGTTGGCCTTGATGACACCAGTGATGACATTGACGGATGGCCGCTGTGTGGCAATCACCAGGTGAATACCCACGGCACGCGCCATTTGAGCGATGCGGGCGATCGAGTCTTCAACGTCGCGAGCGGCAACCATCATGAGGTCGGCGAGCTCGTCGACCACAATGAGGATGAACGGCAGGCGACGGTATTGAAGCGGCTCGCCGCGCTCGTCGGTCTCGCCGAGGCCGGGCTCAAGCGTGTTCGCATCGACGGCCTTGTTGTAGCCCGTGATGTCTCGGAAGCCGACCTTGTGGAGGAGGTCGTAGCGGCGCTCCATCTCGCGCACAGCCCAAGCCAGAGCGTTGGCAGCCTTGCGCGGGTCAGTGACCGGCGCTGTGAGGAGATGCGGGGCCTTGTCGTACTGACCCATCTCGACGCGCTTCGGGTCGACGAGGATCATGCGCACCTGGTCTGGCGTCGATCGCATCAGGATCGAGGTGAGCAGCGAGTTCAGGCAGGACGACTTACCCGCGCCGGTTGCCCCAGCGATGAGCACGTGGGGCATCGTCGCCAGGTTGATCATCATGTTCTTGCCGTTGATGTCTCGACCAATGGCCACTTCGAGCGGATGCGCCGCCTGGCGGGCTTCCTTCGACGCCAAGATGTCGCCCACGGTGATGATGTCGCGCGAGGTGTTGGGCACCTCGACGCCGATCGCTCGGCGGCCCGGGATTGGGGCAAGGATTCGAACGTCGGGCGAAGCCATCGCGTAGGCGATGTCTTTGCGCAGGCTCTCAAGCTTGGAAACCTTGACACCTTCGCCAAGTTCCAGCACATACCGGGTGACGGTGGGGCCGACCACCGGGTCAAGCAAGATTGTCTCCACGCCGAACTGCGTGAGCGTGGCCTTCAGGAGCAAGCCGCGTTCGGCGACCACGGCGTGATCGACTTCACCCTTTTCGCTCAACGCGAGCATCGAGAGTGGCGGGAGGGTCCAGGCGCCGGGATCCATCGGCAGCGCCTGCTGCTCCTGTTCCTTCACCGGCTCGATTAACGCCTTCTGCTTGCTGGTCTTCTTCGCCCTCGGTTCGATTTCGACGGCCGGCTCCGGATCAACTTCCGGCTCGGGCGAAGGTTCGCGAAGATCCGTCAGGGCATCATCGGCCTGAGTTGGGTCGCGGAATAGCCCGTGGAATGCGCGAGTGCAGGCGGCCCCCATAGGGCCCAAAACCTTTCCGGCACCGCGCGCCACTTCTCGAGCGCTGGACCCGGTGAGGACCATGACCCCAACAATCGCCAGGGCAACCAGAACCAGAACACTGCCCGCCAGCGCGGCAAGGCCATACAGCGGGCCACCCACTGCTATGCCCAGAACGCCACCCGCAGCCCCGATTTCGGAAACCGGGTCGTCAATTCCCGGGCGACCGCGCAACACATGAAGCAGACCAGCGAACGACACCAGGATCAGGCCGCCGCCAAGGGCGACTCGAGCCATACGTTCGGCTTCGGACGTTTCGACGTCGTTGCCGCGAATTAGGAAGACACCGAGGGCCACGAACCCGACCGGAATCACCACACGGAGAAGGCCCAGACCAAGGGCAAGAAGATCGTCGAATCCGTCGCCGATCACTCCAGCGGCGCCCGCCCAGACACTGGCCGCCGCCAGAAGGCCAAGCAGAATCGCCCCAACGCCCCAAAGGTCGGCCTGATGGCCAGACAGCACAGAGTTGACTGCCTGCCGGGAGGCGGAGGTGCCCTTCGCTGGAGCGCGCTTCTTGGACTTCGCTTTCGTGGCCACGATGGCCCCGACGCTACCAGCGAGGTACGACAGGGCCGGGGCACCCTCGCGCGCACCGCGCGAATGCCGCCACACCAGCAAAGCCTCGGCACGTCACCGCGGAGACGTCTCCGCGGTGACGTGACGGGTTCGAGCGATGTGATCGGCGAGAACTGACACCACGAAGTGAACGTCGAGGCGATCATGCCGGTCGGGTTCGATCGTGCTGGGCGAGATTTCGAACGAGCTCTGGTTTCCGAGCAGACGATCAGCGTCGCCGATGAGCGGTTCGACCGTGGCCGGCATGCCATCGGGATCAGACCACACGACAGCGTCGTTGCTGATCGCGACGTTCCATCCACCCTCGTGCACGAGGTGATGGTGGAACCCACAGAGGCTGACCAGGTTGTAGAGGTCGGTCGGCCCGCCATTGGTCCAGTGCACAACGTGATGAGCGTGCAGCCAGGAGGAAGCGGCACAGCTCGGGAATCGACAGATCCCCCCATCGCGACGATGGAGCGCCCGGCGAAGCTTGCGGTTGACGATCCGGGTGTCGAGACCCTCGTCGTGGGGGTAGCCCTCGTATTCCAGCATCACCGAGGCTCGAATATCGCACGACCACCGCTTCGCGACTTCGGGAGCAACTCGCCGACTACCGAGTGTCAGCTCACCACCAACCTCCGACTCAACGCCGGCCATCTCCTCCACACCTTCGGTATCGATCATCAGCGCCAAGCGACCAATATCGCCGCGGACAGCCGCGGCCGGCGCCGCCGCCAGAACCTGCTCGACGACTTGTGTCAGCGCGTCGAACCGGACCACCGCCATACCACCGCGCTCGGCCTTGGCCTTGCGCCGACTCTGTGCTCCATCCGCGGCATCGTCGATCAACCGCGAGGCAACGACGTCGAGCGCGGCCCAGATGACATCGATGGCATCGCTCGGGCCAACGAGCTTCAACTGATCAAGACCATCGGACCGGCTGGACCTCGTTGCACTCCGGCGTTCGAAGGCACGACGAGCATCGGCGTTCTCACTTCGTTCGACCGCAGCTTGAGACTGGGCGACGACCCGTTCGAGCTGCGCGCCGGAGGAACTTCGAGCGAGCGCGATCCACTGCGACTCATCGCCAGCCGTTGCGACCCGGGTGAGCGCCCGGACCTTCGCGAATGACAGCTCGCCGGCGGTGAACACGCTCGCAAGCTGCGGCAGACCATCAAGCGCACGGGCGGTACGCACCTTCTCTCGTGCCGCGTGGAGGCCGGCGCCACACTTCCACGACAACCAACGAGCGGCCGACACACAGCCCCACTCTTTCCAGCCTTCGCGGCGGTCGTACTCGGAGATCCAAGCGAGCAATCGAGCGGTGGCCGCGGCGAGGTGGCCCGAGAGTTCGGTTATCTCGGACTCAAGCCGCTCAAGCGGTAGGTCCACGATCGCAAACTCGGTGGTGGCGGTGACAGTCATCTTGAACCCCTGTTTTCGATGTTGTTCCACGAAAACTACTGATGGGGTATGACACCAAATCTGCCGACTGAGGGCGAAGTTAAGGCGGCTTAGACCTCGCGGACCATGGGCACGATCATCGGACGACGTTTGGTCCGGTCGCTCACTGTTCGACCGGCCGCACGGCGGGTGATCTGGTTGAGCTTGTTCACGTCTTCTTCCTTTTTGGCCAGCGCCGCAAGAAGATCGTATTCGACCGCTTCGGCCACGGCGGCCTCATGAGCGATGAGCGCCGGATGTTCGACCCACCCTCGCGACACCACTTCGGGCCCGGCGAGGATCTCGCCCCGCTCAATGTCGACATCGACAACGACGGCGACGAAACCGTCGTCGCCCAACACGCGACGATCGCCGAGCACGGCCTCGCCCAGGTCACCAACGATGCCATCGACATACTCGCGTTTGGCGCCGATCGAGCCGAGGTGATGGATGCCGTCGGTGCGGATTTCGATCTGGTCGCCGTCTTCGCAGAAGACCACACGATCCTCGGGCATACCCATTTGATAGGCGAGGTCGCGATGGGCCACAAGGTGGGCGTATTCGCCGTGGACGGGAGTGAACCACTCGGGCACCGCGACGGAGTGCAGGGTGCGCAGCTCTTGCTGTTTGCCATGGCCACTGGTGTGGACGTCGACCTGGCCGCTGTGCAGCACCCGGGCACCGAGGCGGGCCAAGCCGTTGCGCACGGTGGCGACCGCAGCCTCATTGCCGGGGATCGGATGGGAGCTGAAGATGACGGTGTCGTTCTCGGTGAGCTTCATCCAACGGCTCTCGCCAATGGCCATCTGTGTGAGCGCGGCCCGAGGCTCGCCCTGAGAACCAGTACACACGACGAGTGTGCGTTCGGGGTCGAGATCGTCGATGTCTTCGATGTCACGGATCGAAGCGTCGGGAATTCGAAGGATCCCAACGTCACGAGCAAGCTTGACGTTGCGCCGCATCGAGAGCCCGAGCGTGACGAGCACGCGGCCGGTTTCGACCGCGGCATCGGCGATCTGCTGGAGGCGATGAATGTGGCTCGCGAATGATGCGATGACAACGCGTCGGCCTTCTTGACCACGAACGACCGATGCGATGACGGCGCCAACCTCGGTCTCCGAACGAGATGCACCGGGGCTGTCGGCGTTGGTTGAATCGGCCAGAAGCAATCGGATACCAGGATCGTTGCCGAGGGCACCGATACGACTGAGGTCGGTACGGCGACCGTCGACCGGCGTGAGGTCGAGCTTAAAGTCGCTCGAGTGCAGGATCACGCCCTGGTCGGTGTGGAAGGCGGTGATGTTGCCCGACGGGATCGAGTGGGTGACCGGCAGGAACTCGCAGTCGAACGGGCCGACCATCATCCGGTCGCCATCGTGTACTTCTCGAAGCTCGGCCTTCTTCTGAAGCCGAACCTCACGAAGCTTGTGATCGACCAAGCCGAGCGTGAACGCCGAGCCGTAGATCGGCGCTTCGAGATGCGCCATCAGGTACGGCAACGCACCGATGTGATCCTCGTGGGCGTGGGTGGCGATGATCGCCTCGACGCGGTCGGCGTTGTCGATCAGATAGCTGAGATCGGGGAGAACCGCATCGACGCCGGGCAGGTCGTCGCCTGCGAACATCTGGCCGCAGTCGAGGATGACAATCCGACCCTCGGTTTCGATGGCGGCGCAGTTGCGACCGATCTGGCCAAGACCGCCAAGGAACGTGATCTTTACTGGCGCAGCGTCGGCCATCTCAGGCTCGACCGAGATCGGCGAGCACGGTCTTGGCTTCTGCCTCGACGAAGTCGGGTTCGGGACTCATCGGCATTCGGGTTGGGCCTCCGGGGAGGCCAAGGACGCGCATCATTGCCTTTGTGGGGATTGGGTTGGGGGCGAGGTCGCTGGTTTCGAATCCGTATGACGGAATCAGCCGCTGGTTGATCTCGTTGGCCTTCGCGACGTCTCCGCTGAAGAAAGCATTCATCATCTCGGCAACCTCGTTGCCAACCCAATGAGTGGCGACACCAATGGTGCCGACGGCGCCGATCGCGAGAAGCGGAAGGGTGAGCGGGTCGTCGCCGCTGTAGACCTCGGTGCCGTCGGGGGCAATCGACAGCAGCCGGGCGGTCTCGCCGGGGTTACCGGCCGCGTCCTTCACACCGATGATGTTCTCGACATCGGCGAACAGGTCGACCATCGTTTCGGTGGCGATCTTGCGGCCGGTTCGGCCCGGGATGTCGTAGAGCAGCAAGGGCAGGTCAGTGGCCGCGGCACAAGCTCGGAAGTGTTCGCTCAACCCCGCTTGGTGTGGACGGTTGTAGTACGGACCGACCTGGAGGATGCCGTCGGCACCGGCGGCGGTGGCTCGTTTGGTCAACTCGACTGCCGCGCGGGTGTCGTTGCTTCCGGCGCCGGCGATGACCGTGCCGTCGATGGCCTCGACGACGGCCTTTACGAGACTGATCTGCTCATCATGGGTGAGGGTGGGGCTCTCGCCGGTGGTGCCAGCGATGACTAAGCCGTCGTTGCCGCCCTCGGTGGTGAGATGCGCGGCCAGCGCCTGCGCTCCATCGAGATCAAGCGAGCCATCCTCGTTGAAGGGGGTGACCATGGCGGTGAGAACCCGCCCGAATCGTGCGTCCATAGAGCCATGGTGCCACGTCATGGCTCGTTTGCCTCGCTGCGACGATCCCGACCCAGCGTGGCCAAGAGATGCTCGTGGAACTCGAACCAGATGGTGTGGACGGAGTCCCGGGTTGGACTCGCGATCCAGGAGCGATCCGTGCGTGCAGCCGCGAGTGCAGCGGCAAGGCGCGGCCCGCACGAACCGAACCGATCGCTCCACGCCACAAGGGCATCGAGAATCGGATCGATCTCGGCAACAAGCGATCGCACGACGTCGAGATCAGCTGTCTCGAGCTCGCGAGAGGACGTCAAGGTCGACAGAAACGCGCGATTGAGCGGCAGGAAGGCCTCGTAGGCGGTGCTGAGATCAGCGCGTCCGGCGCGCCGAGTGTCTTGGGCGAGCCACGCCGCCAATTCCGCGACACCAGCCGGCGTCAACGACCAGCGCCGCTCTTGGCCGCGCTCGCGTACCTGCCCAAGGGCCAGCGCCGTGTCGAGGCCCGCGGCCGCCGATTCGGCGTCGCCACCGAGCGTTCCGAGACAGTCCGTGACAGAGGCGGCACTCCCCCGGCTGCGTAGCCGGACCGCGAGAAGGAGGAGTAGGTCGGCGCGTGAGTCCGACACAGGCTTTTACGCCCCGTCGCCCAACAACATCTCCCGTTGCCGTTTCCGCAGAATCAGTATGTAGGCAACGACGGTGCCGGTCGAGAAGAAGAACCATTGGAACGCGTAGGAGAGATGTGGGCCTTCGTCGAGTCCGGGCCGTGGCACCGGAATGGGAAGGGCACCGAGCGGCGGCGCCTGCTCGGCGAGCTGGACCCACTCTTCGCTGACGTCGAGACCGGTGAGCTCTTCGACCACCGCAATATCCAGACGGCTGATCTCGGGCAATCGGGACACTTGTCCGCCGCCGAGTCGGCCATCGTCGATTGATCCACGCAACCGTCCGAGCACTTCGAGGGCGCCGACTGGAGTTTCGACCTGGCGCCGGTCTTCGTCGGCGGCCCAACTGCGCGGCACCCAGCCGCGACTGATCACGATGATCTTGCCCGTCTCCAACCGCATTGGCGTGGCCAGCCACGAACCCGCTTGCGCTTCGAACGTGCGGTTGGCCACAAGGAAGGAGTGCTCGTCGAGGTACTCGCCGCGGGCGATAACGGCGGTGTGCTCCGGAGCGTCGGTGTCGAGCACCTCGCCAATCGGCCGCGGCGCCGCTTCCATGGCCGCACCCACCTCGACATTACGAGCCTTACGTTCGTCGAGGCGGTTGAGTTGCCAGAAGCCGAGGAAGGTCATGGCGACCACCATCGCCACCACGAAGAGGTGCGAGAGCACCCACATCGGGGTGAAGAAGCGTCGCATTGGCCTGGCTACAGCCCGAGGTAGGCGTCGAGTCCGACGGTGAGGCCGGGGTGATCGGCGATCTTCTTGCACGCGAGCACAACACCGGGCATGAACGAGGTGCGGTCGACTGTCTCGTGCCGGATCGCCAGTGTCTGACCGGTCGTGCCGAGCAGGACTTCCTGGTTGGCAACAACACCGCGCATCCGAACGGAGTGCATGCGGATGCCGGACGGGCCTTCACCGCCACGAGCCCCCTCGTAGACCATGTCGGTGGTGGGGTCGGGTGCCCAGTCGGAGGAGGCGGCCGCCATACGCTCGGCGGTGTGGGTGGCGGTGCCCGAGGGCGAGTCGACCTTGGTGTCGTGGTGATATTCGATGATCTCTGCGGTCTCAAAGAAGGGTGCAGCAAGTTCAGCAAACCGGGTCATCAAGACCGCTCCGATCGCGAAGTTTGGGGCCACGAGACAGTTGCTGGATCTGAACGCGGCAGCGAGCGCTACATGATCGGTCTCATCGAGTCCGGAGGTGCCGATCACGGCGTGGATGCCATGTTCGGCATAGAACGTGAAGTTCGATCGGGCGGACTCAGCGACCGTAAAGTCGACCACCACTTCACAGCTGTTCTCGACGAGGGCCTGCAAGTCATCGCCTAGATCCACGGTTGCCGCCAGTGTCAGCGCGTCATCGCCCTCTACGGCCCGACAGACTTCCTGACCCATTCGTCCGGCGGCGCCTACTACTCCGACTCGTGTCATCTCCGCAGACTACGTGTCGGCCAGCGCCTTTATGCGGAGATATGAAGGAGGCGGAACAGTGCCACCGTGAGCTGGTCGAGCGCGCCCTGGTCGTCGGCGACACCAGCCACACAACGGTCGGGGCGAACAATGGAGCAGCCGTGGCCGCCAATCTCCGCTACCTCGACGACAACCACCGTCGCGCCGATCGCAGTCCAGGCGTCCGGCACGACCAATGTGTCGTCGGCCACGAGAACCGTGAATCCCGACTCGAAGCGGTCGTCAGTGAACGTGCCATCGAGACGTCGGGCCTGGCTCGACTGTGCCCCGACAAAGGCCCCCAGCACCGGGAAGGTGTCGCCCTCCAGCTCGGGGAACGGACGCTGGCCGTACCCCGCTGACTCATCGGCCTCGCCGCCCTTGCCGGAGAGCGCGTCAATTAGGCGCCCCGCGTCGACGGCGGCTTCCACGACTCGAGCGGCGTGCGGCCGCCGTTCGTGGTCATACGTGTCGAGCAAACCGTCGCCCGCCTCGTGCCGGGCGACCATCCCCATCTTCCATGCCAGGTTGAACGCACTGCGAAAGCCGGAGTTCAGGCCCTGGCCGAGGAAGGGCGGCATCTGATGAGCCGAGTCACCGGCGAGGAAGAAGTTTCCTTCCCGCATTCGGTCGGCGACCATTGCGTGGAAGCGGTAGGTGACCGCACGAATGATTCGACCCTGGTCGGGTGCCATCCACGGAGCCACGAGCTCCCACACCTTCTCGTCAGACTCGAGTTCTTCTCGGGCCTCTCCCTCGAGCGCCTGAAACTCCCATCGCCGGTGTGAACCGTGACCCGGCACGAAGGTGCCCGGTCGAAGTGGATCGCAGATCTGTCGAACGGGTCCACGAAGCTCATCGACCCCACCGAACCACTCGATGTCGATCACGATCCAGGCCTGGTCAAACCCCTGATCAATGGACTCGATCCCGAGCGCCTCACGAACGCCCGATGAAGCGCCATCGCACCCCACCGCCCAACGGGCATCAACGGTCTCGCCGTCGGCCAACTCGACGGCGACACCATCGCCGTTCTCTCGGATGCCAGTCACTTCGGCCCGCAGACGGATCTCTGCGCCCCGGGCGGCCGCAGTCTCGCGCAGCAACGTGTTGAGATCCGGTTGGTAGTGCATGACCATCGGCGGGTAGCCGAGACGACCGACCATCCCCTCGGGGAAGTCGAAGCCGACGATTCGCTCCCCTTCTGCATTCGCGAAGTCGGCACCTTGCACCGGCGTTGTCATCGCCGCAATCTCATCGCCGAGTCCGAGGTTCTGCAGCGCTCGGAAGATCTCCTCGTCCATCCCGATTGCGCGGGGCAGGTGGTAGATGTCGGGTTCACGTTCGAGGACGACCACGTCGAAACCCTGGGCTCGCAACGCAATGGCCAGACCGGCGCCGACCGGTCCACAGCCAACGATCGCGACGTCAGTCGAACTTTCCTCTAGAAGCTCACGGTAGTGAGATCGCGGGCAACCACGATCTCGCCGTTGTAACCGTTGGCCCGCACTTCGGCTGCCATCTCAAGCTCCTCGGCTTCGTTGATCGGCGCCGGGATCATGTGGGTGAGCATCAGTGTCGGCACGTCGACCCGGCCAGCCATGGCTCCCAATTCTTCGCTGTCAGCGTGGCAGTCGGCGATGTGCTCCAAGTGCGGGGCGACCGCCATGAACGGGCGGATGAACTCGGTGCGGAAGATCTCATGCACGAGGACGTTGGCCCCCTTGCTCAGCTCGGCCACCTCATCGCAGACCCGCGTGTCGCCGGAGATCACGACCGATCCATCGGGCGTATCGACGCGATAGGCCACGGAGGGAGAGACCGGCTCGTGGTGCACGGGCGTGACGGTGACGGTGATGGCACCATCATCACCATCGTGGGACCAGATGACGGTCGGGCCTTCGGGCGCGGGGAACGCTTGGATATCGGGATCCGGACGGTCCTCGCGACTGGCGTGTGAGTGCCGGATCGCGATGTCTTCCGCCCACGGGTCCATCATCAATTCCAGGTATTTGATCGCGGGACCCTCAGGGGCAAAGACCGGCAGCGGCACGAAGGCATCGTGATTCTGCAGCCAGCGGACGAAAAGGAGATCCTGCAGACCGGTCAGGTGGTCCGAGAGGCGGTGGGTGATGAATAACGCCGTGAGATCGTCGATCGACTGACCCGCTTCGGCGATCCGCAGCGTCGTAGCTCGCCCCGCATCGGACTGCAGGGCGATGTTGCCGTGACGGACGAGCACACCGGCTCCGACTCGACCGGGCTCGACAAGAGGAACGCCAGTGCCGGTAATCGTTACGTCAGTCAACGGGCTCAGCCCTCGGCCATCGCTGCGAATACCTCTTCGATGTCGGACGGCGCGAGGAACTCGATCGGGACGGGCGGACCCCACGAGTAGAGGTTCTCCTTGTTGTCCCAATCCTTGGGCCGGTGCGCCTCTTGGCTGGAGATCCGGTCGATGTCGGAGGAGTACTCGGCGAAGTTGCCCGACGGGTCCTTGAGGTACCAGAAGTAATTGGAACCGATGGCGTGGCGACCGAGGCCCCAAACATGGCTGTCGGCATCGAGCTCGAGCATGTGGCCGGCACCGCGGCCAACCTCGTCAACGTCGTCGCACTCGAAGCTGATATGGTGCAGGAACGGCTGCTCGGCCATCTGCACGGCCAAGTTGTGGTGCACCTCGCCGCAACGCATGAATCCGCCGATGCCGCCGAGGGCGTCACTCAGCTCGAAGCCGAGGACTTCGGTGTGGAATTTGATCGAGGCGTCCGGGTCTTTCGTGCCGCGCACCATGTGGGTGAGGTTCGACGGTTGAACCGGGTTTGCTCGCAGGATTGAGTCGGCGGGTCGATCATGCCGAGCGACTTCCGACGGCGTGTTCAAACTCGGGAGGACAAACGGGTCTGCGTCGTAGCGAGGCGCTACGGAGATCTCGTAGGGCACATTGTCGACCGGGTCTTGGAAGCGCAACGTGTCGTTGTGTTCAACCGCAACTCCTGCCGCCTTAAGCGACGCGGCAATTCGACTGAGATCGTCGGGGTCATCGGCGCCGAGTCCGATCTGACAGATACCTCGATACGGCGCCTCTTCGAGGACAAGCTGAACGCCGCCATCGCGTGTCGCCAACTCCCCTGGCGCTTCCTCGGTAAGACCGAATTGTCGGTACCACTCGCGGGTGTCGTCCATCTTGGTGACGCCGACGCGAAGGGTTGTCAATCGATGCAGTGCCATATACGGAAACATATCAACTGATCTAAGTTCGTGTGGGGTGAAGCAGTTCAGGATTTAGCTCGCAGGCTCAACAATCGAACACACGCGCGGCCCGTCGAGCACGGCCGTGAGCACGCGACACACATCGTCGTCGGTGACCTTGCGCACCTTCTCGAGATACTCCTCGACTTCGACGACCCGGTCGCGAACCAACAGGTTGTTGGCGATCTGGGCCATACGGCTGCCAGAATCTTCCAGCGCCAGCAAGGTGCCACCTTCGAATCCGCCTCGCGCCACTTGCATCTCGCGTTGTCGGGGACCGTTGGCCACAAGATCGGCAAGTTCGGCCTCGACGACGTCGAGAAGCTCGGCGACCCGGCCAGGAGAAATGCCGGCGTAAACGGAGAACGTGCCGCTATCGACATAGCTCCCCATCGAAGAAAACACTGAATACGACATTCCACGCTTCTCGCGGACTTCCTGGAAGAGACGACTCGACCAGCCACCGCCGATCAGCTGATTCGCCACCGCGAGAGCGAACCGGTCGTCATCGAATTGGTTGAGGGCTCGCCATCCCATGGTCACGTGGGCTTGCTCAATCTCGCGGGCGACGGTGACATCGCCGGCCACCGCATCCACCGGTGCGCTCCGCTCTGGCGGCACGCCCGATTCGACGCCAGCAAGGCCGGCCTCGACCCGTTCAACGACATCGGCGTGGTTCACGTTTCCGACCACGGAGAAGACAAGGTTCGAACGTCGATACCAGCGGTCATGGAAGGCCCGAACATCATCGGCGGCCATGCTTCTCACCGAGTCGACTGAGCCAAGAACCTCCCAGCCAAGCGAGTGGTTCGGGAAGAGGCCAAGGGCCAGATTCTGGTGCACGACATCATCGGGCGTGTCGGCGCTCCAGGCCAGCTCCTCGAGAATCACCATACGTTCGGCATCGACTTCTTCATTGGTGAACGCGGGCTCGGCGATCACATCAACAAGAGTGCCGAGGCCGAAGTCGAGCGCGCTGAGTGGGACCCGGGTGTGAAAGGCCGTGTACTCCTTCGAGGTGAAGGCATTGAGGTCACCGCCGACAGCATCAATGCCCTCGGCGATATCACGGGCGTTGTTGCCAGGACTGCCCTTGAAGAGCAGGTGCTCAAGAAAGTGTGACGCGCCGGCAAGCTCCGGCGGTTCGTCGCGATTACCGACACCAACCCAGGCGCCAACGGCAACCGATTGGGCGGTCGGGTCGTGTTGTGTGGCCACGCGCAGCCCACCGGGCAGGCGGGAGACTTCGGTTGTAAGGGGGATCTGTGGCGGGTTCATGCGGGGAAGGCCTAGCCGAACATCTCGATATCTCGTCGATAGATGTCGGCGACTATGTCTCTCGTGTCGGAGGAGTAGTACTCGGGATAGTCGACCGAACGGTCGGTTCGGTTGAGATGGTCGGGCCGTATGGCTCGGTGAAGCGCTTCTTCGACCGGACGGAGATCGGCAGCGAGCTGATCGGTGCGACCGACGTGATCGACGAGCAGTCGACCATCAGCATCACACAGGAATGTCCATTGCGGCTGGAAGGCATCAGCTGTAGCGAGATCGACCTCGCGGAGCCATTCGTGAACGAACCGCTCGAAGGACCCAAACACCGGCGAGTCGTAAGCCGGATTCGGGATCGGCTTCACGTACGCCGTGCCGTTCGAGCGAGCGAACTCATAGGCCGACACCAGTCGGTCCCATGGGTTTCGTACGAAACCGAACCGGAAGTAACGAGCAAAGTGTTGGCGAGAAATCTGCTGATAGTCAATCGCTCGCCGGTGCCCAATATTTCCGCCATAGAGGTCAAGCGAGATGCTCGTCCCCGCGGCCTTAGGCACGTGAAGAAAGATCGATCCAGTCTCGCGGAAGCACGGACGAAAGACGTCCGTACCCCCGCGAGCCAGATAAATACGTTGTCGCCAGAGCTCCGGGACCAATCGGTCATAGGACCGACGGGTCACCGGATGCTCAGAGGCGAGAATTAGCGTCGACCACGGCCACGGCCACGGCCGCCGCCACCGCCGCCGCTGTTGCGGCGGGGAGCGTCGGGACCAAGGTCGCCGTATTCGCCGGCGAGCTCCTGATCGAACGCTGCCTCGAATGAAACAGTCTCGGTGCCGTCATCAGACGCCGGGCTGTCGTCATCGCTGTCGCCGTCGCGATCGCTACCGCCGTCGCGATCGCCGCGGGGCTCACGAGACTCGCGGGGCTCACGGCTCGACTTTTTGTCGGAGTCGGCCGCACCTTCGGGCTTCAGGCTGATCTTGCCATTGGGGTCGACGTCTTCGACGGTGACCGCAATTTCCTGACCGAGCTCGAGCACATCTTCAACCCGTTCGATGCGCTTGCCGCCACCGATCTTGGAGATGTGAAGGAGACCGTCACGACCGGGGAGGATGTTGACGAACGCACCGAACTTGGTGATGTTCACAACACGACCCTGGTAGGTCGCACCAACCTCAGCGGTCGGCGGATCGAGGATGAGCTGAATCTGACGCTCGGCCTCATCGACCTTGGCGCTGTCGACCGAGGCGATCGACACAATGCCGACCATGCCGTCGTCGTCGACAGAGATGTCGGCGCCGGTCTCGGCCTGGATGGAGTTGATGACCTTGCCCTTCGGGCCGATGACCTCACCGATCTTCTCGATCGGGATCTCGAAGGCACGGATCTTCGGCGCAGTCTCACGAACCTCTTCACGGGGCTCGGCGATCGCCTCGGCCATGTTGTCGAGAATGTCGAGGCGGGCTTCCTTCGCCTGAGCGAGGGCGCCAATCAGAACGGAGGCCGGAATACCGGAAATCTTCGTGTCGAGCTGGAGAGCCGTGACGAAGTCAGTGGTTCCGGCAACCTTGAAGTCCATGTCGCCAAAGGCATCTTCCGCACCGAGGATGTCGGTGAGGGTGACGTATTCGCCTTCTGCGTGGACGAGGCCCATCGCAATACCGGCGACAGGCGCTTTGATCGGCACACCGGCATCCATGAGCGAAAGGGTCGAGCCACAAACGGAGGCCATCGAGGACGAACCGTTGGAGGCCATGACCTCGGAGACGGTACGCACCGTGTAGGGCCAGTCTTCGAACGACGGGATCACGGGGAACACGGCACGCTCAGCGAGGGCACCGTGGCCGATCTCGCGACGCTTCGGTCCACGCATGAAGCCGGTCTCGCCAGTGGAGAAGGGCGGGAAGTTGTAGTGGTGGAAGTAGCGCTTCTTGTCGATCGGCGAGAGGTCGTCGATCATCATGTCGCTGCGGCCCATGCCGAGCGTCGTGAAGTTGAGGACCTGGGTCTCGCCACGCTGGAAGAGGCCGGAACCGTGCGCCGTCGGGATGACCCCAACTTCGCTCGACACCGCACGCAGTTCGTTGGTCTTGCGACCATCGATGCGGATGCCCTCTTCAACGATGCGCTTGCGCACAACGGCCTTGGTGATCGAGCGGATCGCGTTCTTGATCTGCTTCACCGCGTCGGAGTTGTCGGCGAACTGACCGTCGAGCTCCGCGACGACGGCGGCGCTGAGCTCACCCTCGGCGTTCTGGCGATCGGTCTTGTCAGCGATCTTCTGCGATTCCGCAATGCGATCGGAGGCGGCGGACTGCACGGCGGCGAAGATTTCGTCGGTGTAGTCGGTGACGACAGGGGGATCCATCTTGACAATGGGGCCCGCGGCGTCGATGGCCTGCTGCTGGAGCTCGATCATCTCGCGGATCCACACCTTGCAAGCCTCGAGGCCGCCAGCGAGGACGTCTTCGTCGACCTTGGGAGTGCCGTTTTCGTAGAGCTTCCACGAGTTTCCAGTGCCACCGGCTTCCACCATCATCACGGCGACATCGTCACCAGCGAGACGGCCAGCAACGACCATGTCGAACGCCGATTCCTCGGACTCTGCATAGGTCGGGAAGGGGATCCATTCGCCCTCGGCCGACCAGCTCATGCGCACCGCGCCGAGCGGGCCGTCGAACGGGACCGGCGATAGGCACAGGGCCAGTGACGCAGCGTTGAGCGCCAGAACGTCGTAGGGGTTTTCTTGATCGGCACCAAGCACGGTGCCCACGACGTGGACCTCGTTGCGGTAGCCGTCGGGGAACGCCGGGCGAAGGGGACGATCGATCAGGCGACAGGTCAAGATGGCCTGTTCGCCAGCACGCGCTTCACGACGGAAGAACGAGCCGGGGATCTTGCCCGCGGCGTACATGCGCTCTTCGATGTCGACGGTAAGTGGGAAGAAGTCGGCGTTTTCACGGGCCGTCTTGGCCCCGGTTGCGGTCACGAGGACCACGGTGTTGCCAATACTTGCGGTTACGGAACCACCAGCGAGAGGGGCGAATTTGCCGATCTCGAAGGTGGCGTCTTTGCCTTCACCACGCGTAAACGCAGCGGTGACGGAGTTGGTTTCAGTCATTGTGTGTATTTCCTTGGAATTCGAACACACGACTGCCAGTTCCCAGTCGCAAACCTCGAGAGACGATCTCGAAGCTTGCGACTAACACCAACTGCCGCGTCATTCGGTTGTTTCGCAGGACGTTCCTGCTACTGGGATTCGTCGGGCCTACCGAGCAGGTCTCGGTAAACCGAAAGGAGCGGCCCCAAAGGACCGCTCCCATATCTTGTCAGCGACGCAGCCCGAGGTGGGCGATCACTGATCGGTATCGTTCGACGTCGTTGTCCTTGACATAGTCGAGGAGACGACGACGCTTGCCAACAAGCATTTGCAGACCTCGGCGGCTGTGATGGTCCTTTTTGTGGGCCTTCATGTGCTCGGTGAGGTGCGTAATGCGATCCGAGAGCAAAGCGATTTGGATCTCGGGAGATCCCGTGTCGTTCTCGGCGAGTTCGAATGCCTTCGCCATGGTGACGATGGTGTGGGACTTGGGAGGCAGATTTACGGCCATATTCGTTCGTTTCTTTTTTGGGTGTCGTACCCGGCCACACACCCCGCGGATTGCGAAGGCGGTCGCCACCGATTCAAACCTGATCGGATCCCGAAAGGGTATCCACAGCCTTGCCAAGCCACACCCTACGGAACGAACGTGAGTGTCCAGCCTCCGGTGGCGTCGATGAGCTGTATCGCGAACTCCAAGGTGTCATCGGCGGCCCGAGACGCCCTACACCCGAACGATGCGCCCGGTCGAGCGACCACAACGGTCCGAGCACATTCAACAACCGGCGCCGCGTCAAGGGCGAGATCGGCAACGAGTCGACCGCTGATTTCCTCGGCGGCCGACGACACGAGGAAGAGCGGCTCGGCGACTGCAGCGGCCGCAGCACCCTCGTTGTCGACCGCGACCTCAAGCGTCACTGCTTCCCCATCGAGGGTTGCAGTGCAGCTCGTTGTTTGGGCGATCAACGCGATGTCGAGGTCTGGGCAAGTCACCGCCTCGACCAGGTCTGGGTCCTCGGGCCACACGGCAACCGGGATGGCTCTCTCGACTGACCCCGTCGAGAGGGTTGGTGGAGCGGGCTCGGCACAGGCGCTCAGCAGCACCAATAGCGCGACGGCTATGCGGCGAGCCACAACACCAAACCCGCCTGGCCGAGGTGGTATGTCACGTGAACGAGCACCCGTCCGCCCAGAGTTGCACCGACGAAACGGCCCCAACCGAGGAGCGCGTCGGAGGTAAGGAAGAGCACACCGCCAACGCCGGTGATGGCGACACCAGTGCCCACACCCACAATCGCTGTAGCGCTCACAACCACGATGTACGCAGACACGGCGATCGTGAGCAGACGCCCATGTTCGGCAACTTTCATCATGAGCTGCGGGACGAGTCCAAACCCCAAGGCCACGACGAGAAGGCCGGCCGCAAGTGCGGGGCCAATGGTGAAATCGCCGATGAAGGCCGCGACATAGAGGAGGTGGGCCACCAGGAAGGCAGCGAGCCCGGCTTCGAAACGAGCGTCCGGGGTCATCAGCACAACATCACCAACAAGCGATGCGCCCAGAGCGGCGAGAATGATTCCGCGCTCCACGCTTGTTGCTCCGCCTGAGCCCGTTTCGAGCGCTAGGGCCACGCCGATCAGACAGATGATCACGGCGGGCTTCGCGAGAAACTCGACCCCGAGTCTGTCGGTAGCAACCGACCACCAGTCGGTGAACGCGGCAACCGACGCCACCGCCAGAAGGATCGCCGCGGTTGTGGTCATGGCAGGCGGCTACAGATCCGCGGCGAGGGCGTCGGCGTAGGAGGCGCCCTCTTGGATGAGTGTCTTGTATTGCATGACGTGGCGGGGCCGATTGAACCCAAGCACACCGACGAGCTTGCCGGCCCGTCCGTAGAGCGCCGCGAACCGTCGCTCCTCAACGGATCCGGTGACGATCGACATGTCGTCGTCGGGACGGATCCGGCCCGCGAGTTGGATCTTGCGGTCATATTGATCGCTCCAGAACCACGGCACGGGTGTGAATGGTTCGGCTTCGTCGTCGGACTGCAGTAGCCGGCGCGCCGCATGACCGCCTTGCTCGACGGCGTTGTCCCAATGTTCGACCCGCATCACTTCGTCGAAGCGCTGATTGGGCCAGCGGGCCACATCTCCCGCGGCGGTAACGCCGGGTGCGGCAAGACAAGTGGCGTCACAGACGACGCCGTTATCGATTGTGAGACCTGAGCCTTCGAGCCACTCGGTATTGGGAATCACACCGATCCCGACCACGACCACGTCAGCCTCGATAATCGAGCCGTCGGAGAGGCGAACGCGTTCGACACGCCCGTCGCCTTCGATCGCCTCGACCCCCACCCCCGTGCGGAGATCGACTCCGTGCTCGCGGTGCACGTCGGCGCACACGGCACCCATCTCGTCGCCGAGCACGCGGCCGAGCGGCTGCGGTAGTGCCTCGATCAAGGAAACCTCGATCTTGCGTTGGCGAGAGGTGGCTGCAACCTCGGCGCCGATAAACCCGGCACCGACGACAACAACGCGAGACGGGCCGGCATCAAGCGCGGCGCGAAGCGCGGTCGCGTCGTCGAGGCCACGTAGTACGAAAACACCGTCGAGGTTGTCGGTCCCCGGGAGCGTGCGGCAGCGGGCACCAGTGGCGATCAGGAGGCCGTCGACTTCGATGTCGTCGGCGCCATCGAGCGTCAGTCGTCGAGAGGCAAGGTCGAACGCGGTGGCGCGCACACCCAGCCGGAAGTCGAGCTCGAACTCGGCGAGCTTCTCTGGTTTGGTGAGCGCAAGGCGCTCCTCGTTCCACGAACCAGCGAGGTACTGCTTCGAAAGCGGCGGACGGTCGTAAGGCGCGTGTGGTTCATCGCCGATCAGGACGATTTGACCGTCAAACTCCTGACGACGCAACGACTCCGCGGCACGAAGGCCAGCGAGTGATGCGCCGACGATCGTGATGGAGCGACGGCTCACTCCGCGATAGCGATGGCCTGCTTCGGGCAGCGCTGAACGCACTCCTCGAGGGCCCCACGACGGTCCTCACCGGGCTCTTCGTTGAGCACGTAGAGGAAGTCGTCATCGCGGACTTCAAAGAGATCAGGGGCAATCTGCATGCAGATGGCGTTGCTCTCGCAGAGGTCATAGTCGACCACGATCTTCATGTGCGTCACCTTTCGTGCCAGATGGCAGTGTCTCCGAGCAACGTGGCTCAGAGCGAACATCATGCCCTCTCAGTTCAGAGAAGAAAAGTCGGCGCCCGTGAGTTCGAGTGACACCGCCCAGAGCTGGGCGGCACTGTCGGCCGACTTGGCCTTGCCAGTTCGGCCGACCTTCTCGGGATGGCCTTTCATCTCGCCCAATCCGTCGGGCCCGAAATAGTCGTTGCCCACAACATGATCGCCCACCGCGGCGCGCAACTGCGGGAGAGCCCCCATCGCCGCCGACTGCGACATCAGTCGCTCGGTGACCGGACGGGTGACGTTCATCAGAGTGGACAGGATCCCACCGCCCGGCTCGTTGCCGAGTTCGGTCTTCGAGGCGCCGGGGTGGGCGGCCACCGCGATCGTCGACGATCCAGCCGAGGTCAGGCGTTTCTGGAGTTCGCTGGTGAACAGCAGGTTGGCGAGCTTGCTCTGCCCGTAGGCGGGCCATGGGCCGTACTTCTTCTCGCTCATCAGATCGTCGAAGTTCATCGAGCCGAACTTGTGGGCATTACTACTCACATTGACGATGCGACTCCCCTCGCCGGCGGCTGTCAACGCGGGCAGCAGCGCAGCGGTGAGGGCGAAGTGGCCGAGATGGTTCACACCGAACTGTTGTTCAAACCCCTGCAGCGTGTGGCCCAGCGGTGTGGCCATGATGCCGGCGTTGTTGACCAGCAGATCGAGACGGTCGTAGCCGGCAAGGAACTGTGCGGCCGACCCGGCGATCGATTCGAGGTCCGCCATGTCAGTGAGCAGCACCTCGACGGAGCCGCTCGGTTCGAGTGCGTTGATCGCGGCTTCGGCGGCCGCCGCCTTGTCGGAGCTTCGACAGGCCATCACCACATGGGCACCGTGCTGGGCGAGCGCACGAGCCGTTTCGAATCCGAGACCGCTGTTGGCCCCGGTGACGAGGGCGACGCGGCCGCTCTGGTCGGGAATGTCCGCTTCGGTCCAGGATGTCATGGGCCGAGCGTACTCAGCGCTCGATCTCGATTCCCCAACGTTCGCGCACGAGAAGGTCTGCGGCTTCCGGCACGTGGGTTGGGTGGTGACACGCGAGGATCTGCTTGACCCGTTCATGGGCAACTTCCGCGGCCGACTTGCCGCCGGCTTCGAGCCAGTTGTCGGGTGTGTCGCGGTCGCCGATCTCGGGATAGATGTATTCCTTCAGCATCAGATCCAGGGTCTGCTGCGAGCCCAGGAAGTGTCCGGGACCGTTGATTACTTCGGCGATAACCGCGGTCGACAGGGTCTCTTCGTTTACCTCGATGCCCCGCACCGTGCGGTTAATCGCGCCGAGCATGTCGTTGTCGATCACCAGGGCTTCCTGCGAGCACGCCAGCAGACTGCCGAGCATCCCGGCCGATTCGTAGACGAGGTTGGCCCCGGCGTGCCCAGCCAGGGCGACATTGAGACCCTTCTCGTAGCCCGCCTGGTTGTCGGGCATCTTGGAATCGCTCATTCCCGCCGCCACACCGGAGGGCAGCCCAAGCCAGTTCACCATCTGTGCGGCCGCCGCGTTGAGCACACCTTCTTCGCCGCTTCCGCCACTCATGGCGCCGGTTCGGAGATCAGAGACGAATGGCCACATCCCCATGACACATGGGTGACCCGGACTCAGCAGATTGACCGCGGTGAGAGCGGAGAGACACTCCGCCAGCGCCTGAGCGAGCGACCCCGCGAGGGCGGCGGGTTAGGTAGCGCCAGCCTGACCGGCCGACAGCAGATTGATCGGCATGCCCAGCTCGACCTGAGCGACCATACAATTCGTGGACTCTTCGGCGAAACGAAGCGGCGGGACAACGAAGGTGTTGTTGGCGGCCACGAACGGACGCTTGCGGAACTCTCCCTCGCCGCCCGCGAGCATGTCGTACATCTCGACGGACTCATACACATGCTCGCGCTCGAACCATGACGTGCCGACTGGTTTCCCAGTGCCGACCGTAGCGGCATAGGCAGTCGTGAGATCGAGGTCGCGGCTGTCTTCCTTGTCGCGGGCCACCACGGTGCGAACGAAGAAATGAATGTTGTCGAGGCGATCGACAAGCCGCGCGCAGTCGTAGACGTCTTGTGCGGTGCTGTGACAGAACGTGTTGGTTTCGTGGTCGTGCATGAGCACAGCCGCGCCCGCCGTGCCGAAGTGCACCTTGTCGCCGCCGACTTCAATCGACTGATCATCGTCGAATCCGTGCCACGTCCATTCCTTGTTCGCGGTCGCGATCGCGCCCTCAACTAGGTGACGGGGGAAGTAGAGGCGATCACCTTTCATCCGGCCGCCCGCGGCAGTGACGACATCGATGAACTCGGGCACCGGCGACCCCATGCCGACGTTCTCGAGCAGCCAGATCGCGGTGTCGTAGACCTGCTGAATATCGCCTTCGGCGAGCGGTTTGTATTTGCCGCCCGACAGGCCCGGACGCACCGGACGATCGTCGATCTCAACAAAGGCGGCGCGTTCGGCGATACGGCCAGAGCGGCCCCCGCTACGACGCCGTGGTTCTTCAGCCATATTCTCTACCCCTCCCTAGGCCCGCAACGATTCGTTGGCGGGATCGTGTGCGGCATCGGCGAGCACGGTGCATGTCCGCCGGTGGCCGAGCATGTCGAGCTCGAATGTGGTGCCCGGCGCTTCGAACTCTGGAGAGATGAAGACGAAGCCCAGGCTCTTTCCGACGGTGTGACCGAAGGCGCCGCTGGTGCCGATCCCGATCACGTTGTCGTCCGCGTCGTAGGCCGGTTCGTTGCCAAGAATGTCGCTCGGCCCATCGTCGACTTCCACATAAACGAGCACCATCGAGAGCGGGTCGGACTGGTCGCGCCGAGCGACCGTGACGTCCTTTCCGATGAAGTCACCCTCGAAGTCGACGAAACGTTCGAGACGAGCTTCGATCGGTGTGATCTCCGTGGTGAGCTCACTCCCCCAGGCCTTGTATCCCTTTTCGATCCGCCCGACATTCATCGCGTAGGCACCGAAGTGGGCAATGCCGTAAGGTTCGCCCGCGGTAACGATGGCGTCGTACAACTCGGGCATCCGGTCGAGCGGGAAGTGCAGCTCCCACCCGAGTTCGCCGACGTAGGACACCCGAAGCGCCTTACACGGTACACCAGCGACTTCGATCTCTTGGCCGGTGAGCCAGCGGAACGAGGCGTTGGTGAGGTCGGCATCGGTGAGCGTCGACAGGAGGTCTCGAGCCCAAGGGCCGGTGACGCCGAGCAAGCCGAGTTGGTCGGTGACGTCGGTGACGGTCACGTCCTCGCCCGGAAGGATGTGGTGGTTGAGCCAGTCCTCGTCGTGGGTGGTGCCCACGATCGCGGAGTTCAGATAGAAGCGATCGTCCGCGAAACGCGTGATCGTCATTTCACATTCGATACCGCCGAGATCGGTAAGCATGTGAACGAGCCGCATGCCTCCAGTTTTTCCGGGGATCTTGTTGGCCGACAGTCGATCAAGCAGCGCCGCCGCATCAGGACCGGTGACCTCGAACTTGGCGAACGCAGTGAGGTCGGCAATGCCGACCCGCTCGCGAAAACCCCTGACCTCTTCGGCCACGATGTCGTGCACATTGGAGCGCAGGAACGTGTGTTGCTCGGGCTCGCCGAAGTACTGGGGACGCTCCCACCCGTAGACCTCCTGCCACTGGGCTCCGAGGGCATCGAGTCGATCGTATATCGGCGTGACCTTCTGCTTGCGGGCCGCGGGGTGGAATTCGCCGGGCGGGCGAGCCGCATACATGAGGTGGTATTCCTCGATCGCCTTCTCAAAGGCGAACTCGCCGTGGGCGCCGGTGTGGTCGCCGAAACGACGCGGGTCCATTCCTCGCACATTGATCTCGGTCTGGCCATGGACCATCCACTGGGCGAGATACTTGCCGGCCCCGGGCCCTTGGGTGATACCGATCGAGGCGCCGTTGCAATGCCAATAGTTGCGAAGGCCGGGGGCCGGACCCATCAGGTAGCCGGAGTCGGGTGTGTGGGTGATCGGCCCAGAGACGATCTTCTTGATGCCGGCGTTTTGCCATGCCGGGACACGTTCGAGGGCCACCGTGAGACAGTCGGCAATCACATCAACATCCGGCAGCGTGAGATAGAAGTCGAGTCCCCAATCGATGCCATCGACGCCGTAGGCCTGGGCGCCCGCGGTTTCGTAGGGGCCGATGAGGAGGCCGTCGATCTCGCGGCGGTAGTACGACGACGAGATCGGGTCACGGGTGACCGGCGGCTCGAAGCCCAGTTCCTTCATAGCGTCGAGCGGTTCGGTGATGATGTATTGATGGATCACCGAGACGATCGGCACCTCGAGCCCCACCATCGCACCGAGCTGCGGGGCGTAACATCCCGCCGCGTTGACGACGTGCTCACAGACGATCTTGCCCTTCTCGCTGATGATCTCCCAGCGTCCATCGGGCAGCTGATTCATGTCGGTCACGCGATTGTGGCGTGACACTTCACAGCCCAGCTGGCGGGCGCCCTTGGCCATTGTGTTGGTGGTGCCGGTGGGGTCGGCCCAGCCATCGTTTGGCGTGTAGAAGCCGCTCTGCACGTCATCGATGTTCTCGAAGAGCGGGTTGAGTTCCTGGATCTCTTTCGGGGAGATGATGTGGCTCTCCAGGCCGAGCTGGTTGAGCTGGGCGTGCACCTGCTTGTGCCAGAGCACTTCTTCATTGGTCACCGCGAACCGGATCGCACCACAGCCATGCCAGCCGGAGGACAGGCCGGTCTCTTCTTCGATCTTGGGGTAGAGGGAGATGGCCTCCTGGTGCACCTTGGCCATGTTGAGATCGCCGATGAAGTTTGGAACTAAACCCGCGGCGTGCCAGGTGCTACCGGAGGTGAGCTCGCCCTTCTCAATGAGGACGGTGTCGGTCCAGCCCTCGTGAGCCAGGTGATACAGCAGACCGGCACCCATTACTCCGCCACCGATGATGACGCAGCGCGCTTCCTCTCTCATCTTCCCCCCACTTACTTATGAACCACTTGCTCATAAACTATTTGTTCCATTCAGTAGAACGTTTCATTATGTGAGTTATTGTAGTTCATACATGCAGACAATCGAGCGAACCTTCAGCATTCTCGGCGCACTCGCCGAGGGGTCCGAGCGCGCTGGCCTCAGCGAAATTGCCCGGCGGGCCGACCTCCCCAAAAGCACGACTTCACGCATTCTCGGCAGCCTCGAATCGCTGGGCGTCGTCGAACGCATCGGCAACCAATACGGGATCAGCAACGGGCTCGCGACACTGACCCATCGCGCCTCGCCGATTGGTTCGCTGCGCGAGATGGCCCGGCCCCAACTGACCGAACTCGCCGACGAGCTCGGCGAGAACGCGTCCCTCGTCGTCGACGACGGCGACCAGGTTCTCTACATCGATACCGCCACGCCCAGCGAGTTACAGGTCCAGGTGCAGGATTGGACGGGTGAGCGACTCCCCTTCCACGCCGCCGCGGCCGGTATCTCCCTCATGTCGACCTGGGGCCAGGATCGGCTGGCGTCGTTCTGCGATAGTGACCTCGTCTCGTTCACGTCGAGCACCGTCGTCACCGCCGACGGCATCCAGCGCAAGCTCGACGAGCTCGCACGAGACGGCGTGACCTGGACCTTCTCCGAATTCTCCGACGACGTAAACGGGGTGGGCGCGCCCATCCTGAGCGCTACTGGTGAAGCCGTTGGATCTATCAACGTCTACGGGCCCACCTACCGGTTCCCGGGCGAGCGCCCGCGCAAAGAGATCGCCTCGATCGTCATCGACGCCTGCGATCGGATCAGCACACGTCTCACTGGCGAGTAGCCGTCGCCGATAGAAACGGGTGGTGCGCCACTCGTCTCTTGTAGTCCTCACCCTTATCGCGAGTCTTGTTGTTGCCGCGGCGCCCGTCGGTGCGGCCGCTCCCCCGACGCGAGCGTTTTGTGATGTCGACGACGGGCGTTTCTATTCAACCGCCGTTGAGTGGGCGAAGGCAGTCGGGATCACGTCGGGCGTCTCCCCGACCGAATTCGATCCCAACGGGGCAACCACTCGCGGTCAGATCTTCACGATGCTGCATCGATAGGTTTCATGGAGCGACAACGCGGCCCTCGAGATCAACGCGGCGCACGGATTCTCCGATGTTGTCGCCGGCACCTACTAGGAAGCACCCGTTCGCTGGGCCGCGGCGAGCGGCGTGACGACCGGAACCGGCGCGGCCCGGTTTGAACCAGAAGCCACGACCACACGGGCTCAGCTGGCGACATTCGTGCATCGGCTGGCGCCCCGCCCGCCGAGTTCCACCGACGGGTTTGAGGACGTGCCCGCGGGGAGCTGGTTCGCCGATGCAACCCACTGGCTCTTGGACAGCGAGCTGACCACCGGCACCAGCTATCGCCGTTTCTCGCCTGACGCGGTCTCCACTCGGGCCGAAGTGATCACGTTTCTCTGGCGTCTCAGCGGCGAACCGGCGCCCGGCGAATTTGCACCAGCGCCCTGCCCCCGCACCTTCACCGTGATCGGTGATTCCGTCATTGGCGGTACTCGGCTTGGAAGTGTGCTCACCGGCAACACGTTCCCGGGGTGGGACGGCGTGATCGACGCCCGCGGCTGTCGCCAACCGCTGATCACCGCGCAATCGAGCGTTTGCGGCCAGTCCCCCATTCCCAGCGCGCTGCTCACGATCCGAACCGCGATTGCCGACGGAACTTTGGGCGACATTGTGATCCTGCACGTCGGTACCAACGGCGTGGTCGATGCAAATTCGCTCGATCAGCTGATCGGGGCCTCGCTCAACCATGTCGACACGTTGTGGCTGATGACGATTCGTTCGCCCTGGTCGAATCAGGTCGCCGAGAACAAGCTGATCCGTGCCGCCGTCGACCAGTGGTCACCCCAGCTCGATATTCGCGTGCTCGACTGGGAAGCGATGGTTGCTGGTAATCCGAGTCTCGTCGGCGACGGTATCCACCTGACACTCACTGGCCGCACCGCCATGCGCGATCTCATTGGGGACGCACTCACCGCCTCATACGAGGAACCATGACTGGCGTCGCCCCGGGCCGATTCGAACCGAACGCCACCACCACTCGGGCACAGGTCGCAACGTTTCTGTACCGCGAAGCCGGCGCACCAACACCCGCTGGACCGTCGGCCTTCCACGATGTGCCGGCCGACGGCTGGTTCACGGAACCCGTCGCCTGGATGAGCGAGGTCGGCGCCACCACCGGCACAACAAAGAAAACGGTTGATCCGTCGGCGATTCCGTGATGGGGAGCGCCCGGCTGCGCGGAGGGCTTTCAGCCGACGGCTTCCCCGGGTGGACGGGTGACATCGACGACCGCGCCTGCCGCCTCGCGACACTGTGGGCGTGGCGGGCCGAGGGTGTTCTCGATGATGTTGTCTTTATCCACGTGGGTGCTAACGGCAGTTATGACGAGGGCGAACTCGATCAGCTGATCGACGTCGCCGACGTCGACGTCGATGTTGTATGGATAGTCACCGTGTCGGCCCCGCGCTACTGGGTCGAAGACCTCAACGCCATGATCGCGGATAGCCCTGAGCGATGGGCTGGCCGCAGAGAGGTGCGTGTGCTCGACTGGGCAGCGCTCGTAGCGATCAGCCCAGCTGGCTGGTCAAGGACGAGATCCACGTCAACGATGCTGGAGCCCTCGGCTACGCGGCAATGATCGCGGCCGCGCTCGCAGACTCGTAGGCGGCCGGCGCAGCCGAGTTACATCTTGGGGCGAAGGTTCTTCGGGTCGTACCAGCTGCTGATCCCGGCACTCACCGGAATGCGCCGACCGGCGATGTTGGTTTCCCACGTGCCGGCCTCCAGCCAGTCCTTGGTGATCGCCTCGTCGTGTTCGACGTAACCCATCGCACAACATCGATCCTGCGTGGCACTCCACATCGAAGATGACGTGCGGCCGACGACCACACCATCTCGATAGAGCGGTTCATCGTGATAGGTGAGGAGCTCTGGGTCTTCGATCCGGAATTGAATCAGCCGCTTCGTGCGGGGCGCGCCGCGTTGCGCCTCAAGCGCTTCCCGCCCGTTGAATTCGACCGTCTTGTCCCAGGCAATCGCGAAGCCCAGGCCCGCCTCGATCGGCGTGTCCTCGTCGGTGATGTCGTGGCCCCAGTGGCGCATCCCCGCTTCGAGCCGAAGCGAGTCCATGGCGTGGTAGCCGGCATGGACCAACCCGTGACTCGTCCCCGCCTCAACCATCGCGTCGTAGACGGCGACCGAGTCGGCGTTGGGCACGTAGAGCTCCCAGCCGAGCTCGCCGACATAGCTCATACGCAGCGCAAGTACCTGGGCGCCGGCGATCTCTATGGGTTGGCCGGTGCCGAAGTGGAACCCATCGTTGGAGAGATCCGCGCTCGTGAGTTCAGACAGGAGCGCACGCGAGTTCGGGCCCATCACACCGAGCATCGCTTGGTCATGGGTGACGTTGACGATCGTCACCTGCCTGCCCACCGCGGCGCGGCGGAGCCAGGTCCAATCACGGTTCTCGGCGGCCGCGGCGGTTACGACGAAGAACCGGTCCTCCACCATTCGGTTGACGGTGAGGTCGGCCTCGATGCCACCCCTGTGGTTGCACCATTGGGTGTAGACGGCCTTGCCGACCGGGGCATCGATGTCGGCGACACTGACCGTGTTGAGCACCTCGAGGGCGTCGGGCCCTTCAACCGTGAACTTAGCGAAGGACGTCTGGTCGAAGAGGCCCACCTGCTCGCGCACACCCATGCACTCGCGGACCATGTTGTCCCGCCAGTTCTGCTTTCCGTAGGAGTACTCGTACTTCTTCGCCTGGCCTCGGTCGGCGTACCAGTTGGGCCGTTCCCAGCCCGCGGTCTCGCCGAACACTGCGCCGGCCGCTTCGATGCGAGTGTGCAGCGGCGACAGTCGCTGGCCACGGGCGCTCTCGTATTGTCGGAACGGCCAGTGCATGGCGTAGAGCAGGCCGAGACTCTCGGAGACGCGACTCTTCAGATACTTCTCGTTGGCCTGGAAAGGCAAGGCCCGGCGGATATCGACCGAATTGAGATCCATGGGCGGGTGTTTGTCAGCGATCCAATCGGCAAGCGCCCAACCAACCCCGCCGGCGGACTGGATTCCAACCGAGTTGAAGCCAGCGGCGACGTAGCAGTTGTCGACCTCGGGCGCCTCGCCCATGTAGTACACACCGTCGGGCGTGAAGGCTTCCGGCCCGTTGAAGAAGAGCTGCAGTCCGCACTCGCCGAGGGTGGGCACGCGATGGATCGCCTTCTCGAAGATCGGGCCGATATGTTCCCAGTCCTCCGGCAAGCTCTGGAACGAGAAGTCGCGCGGGATTTGGTCCATCCGCCAGACCTTGCCGCGCGGCTCGAAGAAGCCCGCCATGATTTTGCCGGTCTCCTCCTTGAAGTACGTGTAGTTCTCCGGATCCCGCAGCGTGGGCATGCCGAGCTCGACGCCGTCGAGCGGCTCGGTCACGATGTAGAAGTGTTCGCACGCCTGGAGCGGCACATTGATGCCGATCTGAGCGGCCAGGTGCCGCGTCCACATGCCCGTCGCGAGCACGACGATCTCGGCTTCAATCTCGCCCTGCTCGGTGACCACTCCGGTGACCTTGCCGTTCGATGCCTTGAGCTCGGTGACAGCCACGTTCTCGAACACCCTGGCACCGCGAGCCTTCGCCCCTTTGGCCAGCGCCATCGTGGTGTCGACCGGCGAGGTCTGCCCGTCACGGGGGATATACAGCGCGCCAACGAGGTCGTCGGTCCGCAGTAGTGGCCAACGCTTCGCGGCATCATCGAGCGAGATCTCTTGGGTCTCGACGCCGACACCCTCGGCCATCGTTGCCCCGCGCAGGATCTCTTCCCAGCGCTCCTCGTTGTCGGCAACCGAGATTGACCCCGGGGTGCGATAACCAGTGGCCTGTCCGGTCTCGTCTTCGAGCTCCTCGAAGAGGCGGGCCGAGTAAGCCGCGAGCTTGGTCATGGAGTGCGTGGACTTCAGCTGTGACACGAGACCAGCGGCGTGCCAGGTGGTGCCGCAGGTGAGTGTTCCCTGCTCAACCACAACGACGTCTGTGATGCCTCGCCGGGTGAGGTGATACGCAATGCTCGCGCCCACGATGCCGCCGCCAACGACGACGACCTGAGCGCGGTCCGGAAGGGTTGCTGCCATCGCCGAATGTTAGACCCTCTAACGGATTCTGGATACCGATTCTTCGCGCTGTATGTTGCGCTCATGAGCAACGTCTCCGAGCCTTCCGAAGAACTCAGCAGCGCCCCGAAGTTCCACACCGACCGGAGCCACTACGGCCCCGCGTTCGAGTCATGGTTCTCTGGTCGTTATCCAAACCGGTTCGACCTGTCGGTCACCAAAATCGACATTCCGGTTTCGACCGGGTTCTCGAACGAGACGGTCTTCATCGACCTCGAATGGACCGAAGACGGCGACACCAAGGCACAGAAGTATGTGGCCCGGATCGAGCCCACCTCCGGCGCGTTGTTCCCAGCCCAGACCGATCAGTGCGGCATTTCCGTTGAGATCCAGCATCGAGCCATGGAAACCGTCGGCGCTCATTGCGACGCACCCGTCCCCGACCTCCTCGGCTACGAGTCGGATCCATCCGTGATCGGCCAACCCTTCTTCATGATGGGTTTCACCGAGGGTCGAATCCCGTCCGACCAACCCCGTTACTCCGAGGAAGGTTTCCTTGTCGACGAAGCCACACCCGAGGAACGCGGGCGAATGGTCGAGTCCGGTCTCAACGCCATGGGGCAGATTCACAACATCGATTGGCGAACCGCCGACCTCGACTGGCTCGACACCAGCGGCACCGGTGAACCGTCTACGAAGGTGCAGCTCGACCTCTATCGAGCATCCACCCTCGCCGAACTCGACGGGCGCCCTCATCCGGTGCTCGACGCGGCGTTCGAGTGGCTCTACGCCAATGACCCGCAGGACGATCGCATTGGTTTGTCGTGGGGCGATTCTCGTCTCGGCAATGTCATCTGGCAGGACTATGGACCGGCCGCCGTCGTCGACTGGGAGGCATGCGCCCTCTCCCCCACCGAAGCCGATGTCGGCTGGTGGCTCATGTTCGACCGGATGTCGTTCGACGAACCCGGCAACGACCGCATGGAAGGTTTCCCGACCCGCGAAGAAATGGTCGAGATCTACGAACGCGTCTCCGGCCGCGAAGTGCGCAACCCGCATTACTGGGAAGTCTTCGGCACCATGCGGTTCTGCGCGATCTTTATCGGCCTTGGCGACCGCATCACCAGCCAGGGCCTCGTACCACCCGAGATGAACATGTCGGTCGCCAACATGGTCACGCAGTCCCTCGCCACCTACCTCGAGATCGAAAACCCAACGCCCGCCGCCTTCTGAGGCCGATGGGCGGCTAGCTCGCGGCTTCGATGACCTTGGCGTAATTGTCGAGGATCGGGAGGAGGTGGTCCTCGCCCATGGGCGGAAGGCCGAAGACGAAGCGGTGAACGCCGGCGTCTTCGTGGCGCTTCGCCTCGTCAGCATCCGGTGGCGCGGCGTAGAGCGAAAGTTCAATCTCGCTCACGTCGCGGTCGTTCTTGGCGCACTCTTCGGCGAGAACACTCAACTCGTCGAGCATCGAGCCGCGTCCGTTGATCGGCATCCAACCGTCGCCGTAGCGAGCAGCCCGACGAGGGCCCCAGGGCGATGCTCCGCCGACATGGATCGGAGGGTGGGGTGTCTGCACCGGCTTTGGCCTGGACCAGATGGGATCGAAGTCGACCAAGGAGCCGTGGTATTCGGCCGGGTCATCGGCCCAGATGGCCTTCATGGCTTCGATGCTTTCGCGCATCAACTTCCACCGGGTAGAGAAGTCTCCGCCATGGTTCTCCATCTCTTCAGCGTTCCAGCCGCCGCCCACGCCGAGCAGGAACCGACCGCCAGAGATGTGGTCGAGCGACGCAATCTGCTTCGCTAATGTGATCGGGTGATGCTGCGGGACCAGTGTGATGCCGGTGGCCACCTTCAGATCGGTGGTCGCCGTCGCGGCCGCAGTGAGCGCCACGAACGGATCCATCGTCTCGTAGTACATCTGCGGAAGCTCAGCGCCGCCCGGCCACGGGCTCTTTCGGCTGGCCGGAATATGGGTGTGCTCAGCGACCCAGAGAGACTCGAAGCCTCGTTCTTCGAGGGCTCGGCCGAGATCGGCCGGGGCCATCGCATCAGCGGTGGGAAAGATTGTGACGCCAAACTGCATGGGTCAGAGCACCTCGATCACGGCGCGGTCGTTGGAGACCTTCTCACTGACGACCCGACTCGATCCACCTGGCTTCATCGATACGCCATAGAGGCAGTCGGCCGCTTCCATCGTGCGCTTCTGATGGCTGACGAGGACCATCTGAGCATCGGCCCGGAACTCCTCGACCAGCGACAGGAAACGATGAAGGTTGACATCGTCGAGGGCGGCCTCAACCTCATCCATCACGTAGAACGGCGAGGGCCGGCTGCGGAAGACGGCGAAGAGGAACGCGAGCGCGGTGAGCGTGCGTTCGCCACCGCTCAGCAGCGACAGTTTGCGGACGTTCTTGCCCGACGGACGGGCGCTGATCTCAATGCCCGTATTGAGGAGGTCTTCCGGCGTAGTGAGGGCAAGTGAGCCCTGGCCACCGGGGAACAGCGTCTCGAAGAGTTGCTGGAAGTTGACCGCAACGTCGGCGAAGGCCGAAGCGAAGACGGTGACGATCTCCTCATCGATCGACGAGATGACCTTCGAGAGCTCACGGCGAGTGCCGCGGATGTCGTCGAGTTGGCCCTGCAGGAAGGTGTGGCGCTCCTGCAGCGACTGGTACTCCTCGAGAGCGAGCGGATTGACCGGGCCCATGATTTCGAGTTCGGACTCGAGCTGATGCGCTCTGGTGGCCGCCTCGACGCCGTCGTCGAGCGGCGGGCACTCGGCGGAAACCGCCACGTCAGGAGCGAGATTGTGTTCGGCTCGAAGGCGCTCGACGGCGCCTTGCAGCTTGATCCGAAGCTCCGCCTCTTCGACCTCAGCCCGAGCGGACTGGATCCGCAAGTTTTCGAGCTGCTTCTCGGCCTCGGAGCGACCACGACGCAGATCGTCGAGTCGACGAGTGACCTGCTGCGCGGCCTCGGACTGACGACGGCGACGCTCGCGCACCTCGTGGAGGCGAGTGTCGACCACGGTGGAGCGAGACGCGACCGCAGCTGCCAGGTTTTCCAGCACGGCAGCTTTGCGATCGAGGAGCTCTCGCTGCGCCCCGGCCGCCGCTCGTTCGACCGCATCGCGATCTAGGCGCTCATCAATCTCACCGAGCCGCTTAGTCAGGAATGTCTGGCGTTCTTCATGACCGGCGGAACGGACTTCGATGTCAGTGCGAAGCGAGCCGACGGTGGCGGCTCGGGTTTCGATGTCGGCGCGAGCTGCCGCGAGGCGACGGCCCTTTTCGACCGACTCGGTCTCGACGGCTTCGAGTGTCGGCAATGTTGTTTCGAGTTCCTCGACACGGGCCGTTTCCCGTTCGACGCGAACAACGAGCTCGTCGAATCGGTTCTGGAGGCCATCGGCCTCGGTGACGACATCACGACGATCGGATTCGATCCGCTGCAAGGCATCAGCCGCCGAGGTGAGGCCGGAGTCGATGCCATCGAGACGCCCGGCGAGGTCGTTCGCTGCCGTCTTACGGGCGGCGAGTTCTTCACGGGCGGCGAGGACGCTGGTGTCGGCGTGCGCACAGACGAGCTTGCTGGCGGCGGCCTTCTCATCTGCTTCGACGAGAGCGGCACCGGTTGCCCCGGAACCGTTCGCTCCAACCCGCCAGCCGTCGGGACCGAATCGGTCGCCGGCTTGGGTGACGACGGTGCGGGCCGGATCAGCCACGACGGCATCGGCGGCGGCGCGCCAGTCGCCGTCGACTATGCCGATGTGGCCAATGATGGCATCGAGCAATGCATCAACACCGGGCTGGGTCCCTCGGACGCGCCCGCGGATGGAGTCCCCTCCAGAGTCACTCGTCCGCGGAGCACCTCCGAGGGCCAGCACGGCCCCGGTCGAATCGCCTTCGCTAAGGAGATCCAAGGCCCGGCGTGCCGTGGCGGGATCGCGTACGATCACCGCGCCCAGCGCTTCGCCAACCGCCGATTCGAACGCTCGTTCCCAACCTTCGTCGACGGAGACGAGATCAAGCAGCGTGCCCATCACGCCATCCACCTCAGCAAGTCGAGCGGCGCCCGCTTCAGCCCGAGCTTCGTCGAGCGCCATGGTGAGCGCCTCGGCTCGAGCGATCCAACGATGGTGCTCGGCATCGGCGTCGGCTTGCTCGGTGAGACGAGCAGCGAACGCGTCTTCGGCGGCGAGCTTCGAGAATTCGGCCGCTTCCATCGCGGCGACAATGGGCTCTTCTTCGTCGTGTAGGGCGCCGAGTTCGTCTCGCCGTTCTGCCGCGTCGCGGTCGAGAACCGTGCGACGTTCGCCAAGATCGGTGAGGCGGGTTTGTAGACGGCTGACTTCGCTGCCGCCAGGCTCGGTGGAGGCACGCAGGGCGCCGAGTTCGCCGCGCACCTCTGCTGCCTGGCCGCTGGGCACGGGGACCCCGTCGCCCCATTCCTCCTGGAACTGTTCGCGATCGGCGGCGAGTTCTCGCTCGGTGGCTTCGAGACGCTCGATGTCGGGCACAAACTCGGCGAGCTCTGCCTCGACCCGGTCGAGGTCTTCACGAGACCTCGCACCTTCAGCTTCAAGGTTGGCAATCACGCCACGATCGGTGAAGGCCGCCCGTTCACGATCGACGCCGCGGCGTCGCTCGGCCAAGAGGGCGCTCAGGCCGCGGGCCCGCTCGCGCATTGATTCGAGGCGGACAAGTGCATCACCGAGATCGTCGCCGCCATGGTCGGCCAGGCGCCGCTCGTCGGCGGTGACTTCAGTGGTGAGCCGCTCGAGTTCTGCCTTCGTGGTGGACTCGCGCTCGCCGCGTGTGCTCCGCAGCTCGCCCACTGTCTGCAGCTTGATCCGAAGGTCGCCAATTTCGCGACCGGCGAGATGAATCCGAAGCCCCGTGAGTTCGGCAACCAGGCCACCATGGCGGCGCGCGGCTTCGGCCTGCTTCTCAAGCGGTCGGAGCTGGCGGCGCACCTCACGCATCAGATCCTTCACGCGGGTGAGGTCGGTGTCGGATGCGGTGAGCCGACGCTCGGCCCGATCCTTGCGCTTGCGGTATTTCAGAACCCCAGCGGCTTCTTCGATGATCGCTCGACGCTCCTCCGGACGAGCGTTGAGCACGGCATCGATCTGGCCCTGCGACACGATCACGTGCTGCTGGCGACCCACACCGCCATCGCTGAGAAGTTCGGTGATGTCGAGCAAACGACACGGCACACCATTGATCGCGTATTCAGAGTCGCCCGACCGGAACAGCGTGCGGGTGATCTTGACTTCGTTGAACTCCACCGGAAGTGTGCCCGAGTGGTTGTCGATGGTGAGCGACACTTCCGCTCGACCGAGGGCAGCCTTACCTGTCGTCCCTGCGAAGATGACGTCGTCCATCTTCCCGGAGCGCACGGCGGTGGGTGCCTGAGCACCCAACACCCACGCAATTGCGTCGACAACGTTGGACTTACCGGATCCGTTGGGACCCACGACCACGGTGACGCCGGGTTCAAGGTCGATCGATGCCGTATCGGCAAACGATTTGAAGCCCTTCAGCGTGAGGTTCTTGAGATGCACATCGCGACGGTAGCAACCCGAATTACATCTGTGTAGTCCTAGCCCTGTGGAAAACGGCAACAACTCCGAGTTGTCTCAAACTTGCGTGTCGCAGTAATAGGTCCAGGAACCCGCGAACTTCACGCGTTGGATCGGGAGCCGGCTGCGGCCACTCAGATCGCCCTGCTTGCCCCACACCTCGAGGTGATCGGCGAATTCGCCGGGCTGACCGAACGGGTCGATGAACGGACGGGCGTCGACGTGGGTGCCGCGGTACTTGATCGCGTCGTGCAGCGTGCCCACGAGGGAGCGATGCAGACGCCGAATTTCCTGGCTCGTCAGCGAATCACTCAAACGATCGTGGCGAAGGCCAGCGTGGTAGAGAATCTCGTCGGCGTAGATGTCGCCGATGCCGACCACGAATGAGAAATCAGTGATCAGGGTCTTCAGCTTCGTGCGGGTCTGCAGCAGCGTGCGGCCGAATGCAGTCCACGAAACAGGCTCTTCGACCGGGTCGAGGCCATAGCTCTCGAGCTCGGGCAAGTCATCGGCGAGGGCATCGGTGTCGACCACAAAGATCGAAGCGGTGCCCTTAGCATCGCGGTCAAGAAGCCGCAGCTGGCCGTGTTGGGTGAACGTGATGACGATCTCAGTGTTGTCTTCGAGCGCGTCCTTATTCGCGTGGCGGCGCAGAGAACCCGTCGAACCAAGGTCGACCACGAGCGTCGAATCACCGTCGAGCACGATGGCGATGTAGAGGCCGCGGCGCTCAACGGACATGATCTTCATACCTTCGAGCTGGGAGGTGAAGGTTTTCCGATTCTTGTAACGCCCGAGCACCTTCATGCTCGTGGCGTCGGCGCCTTTCACCTTCTTGCCGACGAGGTCGCGATCAAGATCGCGGCGCACGGTTTCGACTTCGGGTAGCTCATACATCGGATGCTCCATCCTTGGGCGAGCGGGCGTCCCATGCGGCACGGGCCGCCCGTTGCTCTGCCTCTTTCTTGGAAGAACCGTCGCCAGTTCCCCGTTCGTTGCTACCGATCATGACGGTTGCCTGGAACCGCTTCAGATGATCGGGGCCGCTCTCAGTGATCGCGTAGACCGGCGGCCGATGGCCATCCGATGCCGCGAGTTCCTGGAGACGAGTCTTGTAGTCGAGAGCGCCGGGCCGGCTGGCGGCGTCGGCGATGCTCGACGAGAGTTGATCGAGAATGAGGGTGCGGACTGGATCGAGTCCGCCATCGAGATAAACGGCGCCGATCACCGCCTCAACGGCGTCGGCCAGGATCGACCCCTTCTCACGGCCGCCCGAGGCATCTTCGCCCTTGCCGAGCCGGAGGTGTTCGCCGAGGCCAATCGCCGCACCCACATGGGCCAACGTCGCCGCGCTCACCACTGCGGCCTTTGTCTTGGCGAGTTGGCCTTCGGGTTCGTCGGGAAACCGCTGGTAGAGCTCGCCGGTAACCACAAGGCCGAGGACCGAGTCGCCCAGAAATTCGAGTCGTTCATTGGAAGGCTCTCCGAGGTGCTCTGAACACCAGGACCGATGTGAAAGCGCAATCTCGAGCAGTTCGGGGTCGACGAACCGGTAGCCAAGGCGCTCCTCGAGCGATACAGCCGTGGTGGACGACGTCAGAACCTCAGCCCAACTTGGCCATGACGTAGTCGACGGCATCGCGAACCGTACGGAGATCTTCGAGATCTTCGTCGTCGATTCGAAAACCTGAAGCCCGTTCAGCGAGTTCTTCCTCGAGCCCTTCGACGAGCTCAATGAGCGCGAGCGAGTCGGCGTCGAGGTCATCGGCAAAGGCATCGCCCTCGTTGATCGAAGTCGGTTCGACTTCGAGAATGTCGGCCAATTGATCCTTGACGATGGTGAGAACCTCCTCACGACTGACTGGGCCTTGCTCTACATGCGTTTCAGCGGGCACTGCACCCCTCCATGGATGTCGGAACCGGAGGGCACACTAGCGGGGCCGATCGCTTGTGCGCTTGTGAAGACCGAATTCAGTCTCCACGGGCCGAAATAACTCGTGAGAGACTTAAATCAGTTGATTTCGGCGTCGACTTGAGCGGCAGTGGTGAGATGATCGATCATCTCCACTTCAACCATCTCGGAGGCAACACGGATCGCGTTGACCATCGCATCAGCGGAGCTCGAGCCGTGCGAGATCACGCACACACCCTTCACGCCGAGCAGCAACGCACCGCCGACCGTGTCGGGATGAAGTTCCGAGACCATGGTGTCGAGCGGCCCACTGAGCGCCGCGCCGGCGGCTCGGGTCTCATCGTCGGTGTCGATCGCCAGCAAAAGGCGTCCGATCAGCGCCTTCAAGGCGCCTTCGAGCGCCTTCAAGGTGACGTTGCCGGTGAATCCGTCGGTGACGATCACGTCGACCTCTGAGGTCATTACATCGCGACCCTCGACATTGCCGATCCACTCGGCGCCGCTTGCGGCGGCCCAAGCAGGATCCTCGAGGAGGCCGAAGCACGCCTTCACGAAGGGGCTGCCCTTGCCCGCTTCTTCACCAATCGAGAGCAGACCAACACGCGGCCGCTTGATCGCGAACCGATCGCGGGCGTAGACGGCCCCCATCTGCGCGAACTCCACCAGCCACTCTGGCTTGCACTCGGCGTTGGCGCCAGCATCCAGAAGCGTGGTGGGGGTACTGCCAGGAACCGGGATCGGCGTGGCGATCGCGGGCCGACTGATGCCCTTGATACGGCCCATCCGAAGCAGCGCCGATGCCATCGTGGCACCCGTGTTGCCGGCCGAGACCATGGCCGAGGCCTGCCCATCACGAACGGCTTCCGCCGCGCGCACCAGTGAGGAGTCCTTCATCTTTCGGACGCTCGAGCCGGGCTCGGCGTCCATGGCAATCACTTCGCTGGCTTCGATGACGCCAAGGTCGCCAACATCGCCCAGGTCAGCCGATCGGCCGACCAGCACAACAGGGATGCCGAGTTCTTCGGCGGCGCGACGAGCGCCAGCGACAATCTCTCCGGGCGCATTGTCGCCGCCCATGGCGTCGACCGCGATCGGCAGCATTAATTCAGTCGACCGCGATGGCCTGGCGGCCTGCGTACCAGCCACAGTTGCCACAGGCACGATGCGGGCGCTTGATCGAAGCGCAGTGCGGGCACGCGCTACGAGCCGAGGTGCCAACGGTCCAAGCTGAAGCCTTGCGGCTGCGGCTCTTCGACTTCGACGTCTTCTTCTTCGGGACAGCCATGATTCCTGCTCACTAAAGATCGAACAGTAAATGTTACCGACCACCCCGCCCCACACCCACCCGCGCGGCCCCCTTTTACGGTTCGACGAGACCCTTTAACACAACGCGGCCAGAACTCAGCGGGTCGGTGACGCCCGCCCACAGCTCAATTTGGCCATCGCCGCCCCGAAGATGGAAGGCGCCAGCGCTCACGCCAACGTCTGGTCCGGTGCGCATCCACGCTTCGTAATACTGGCCGGGTTACGCGGGGGCAGACCGGCAACATCGAGGATGAGCCCGGTACCCATCGGTGTGTTGGCAATCGAAACCACGCCAGACGCGCCAGCGGCGAGATCACATTGGGCGACGGCCTCGGCTACTGAGCAGAACCTCAGTGGGCTATTCGTCGAAGGTCAGGCCGTCGAGGGCAGCCCATCGAGGATCGGCTGGCGGCTCCTCATCAACGAGCTCTTCGTCGGGCTCGACCGTGGTGGCATAGCGCTCCGGGTCGGGGCCAACGCAGTCGTCGGAGCAGAGCGGAACCAGCGGGAACGCCAGCAGTGCCGCTTCGCGAATGACCGGGGCGAGATCGATACGTTCGTCCTCGATCGGCCATGTCTCACCCTCGGTGGGGTTGCGCTCGAAAATCTCCCGCACGTTGGCCAAGATTTGAGCGACGATGGGTTCGAGGCAGCGGCGACACGGACCGGTCCATTGACCGGTCAAGGTGCCAGCCGCGGAGACACCTTCGGTGACTGCCTCGACGACGAAGTCGGCGTGAAGCAATCCGTCGACGACGGAGAACTCGCCGGCTTCGAGATCGTCGAGCTTTGTGTCGACCTCGAAGTGTCGGCGCGATCCAGCTCCGCGTCGAAACTCGAGTGTGTCGACGAGGAGCTGGCTGGCGGGAGTGAGCCGCGGACCGTCGGGCACTAGATGTCCTGGTCGAAGACCGGGTCTTCAGGCAGAAGCGGCGCCGGCTCTGACGCCTCGTCCGCTTCTTCTGCGGCACCCTGGAGGCGCGCCCGGCCCGAAACAACGGTGCGCATCGTGCGCTCAAGCACCACTTCCATGCCCCCGAGCTTCTGATCGCACCAGTCTTCGGTATCAAGACGGAGGTTCTTCGCTCGTTCTTCGGCCTCGCTCACGACCTTACGGGCGCGCTCCTCGGCGGCCTTCACAAGCTCGGTGCGCTGCATCATCTGCTCGGCACGCGTGCGGGCCCGGGCGATGAGTTCGTCACCCTCCGCTTGCACGCGGGTGAGGAAGTCGTCTCGCTCCTTGAGCAGCCAGCGAGCTGACCGCAGCTCCTCGGGGAGGCCTTGCGTTGCTGCGGTGAGAACCGCGAGCAGCTCCTCCTTGTTGATCATCGAGGATGCCGACAGCGGCATTGGCCGCGCCTGCTCAACAATCTCGATCGCCTGCCGTAAAAGCGACTCCGCCTGCGGCGAGCGATACGACGGCGCACCAGAGTCGAGG
>Ga0115000_10000063_pt1 | contig 89718 bp, 71 predicted proteins | sample ArcticOcean_MG_C_6_FD_89690 | JGI IMG/M metagenome (GOLD analysis project Ga0115000, IMG submission 89690) | Marine microbial communities from western Arctic Ocean - ArcticOcean_MG_CB8_128 | ecosystem: Environmental > Aquatic > Marine > Oceanic | place: Arctic Ocean: Canada Basin | collected... | reverse complement strand
ATTCTCGCGCGAGCCCTTGAGAGTCCACATTGTCTTAAAATAGGGTGCTTGAGGCCTTATAAATGACTTTATAAATGGGTAAAGATCGGTATTTAGATAACTCTTAGTGGCGTCAAGTGGAGATATGGTTTAATCGATAACGCTGAAGCAATACCTATTACCCATACTTGTCTATTAATGAAAGAAATAATTATTAGATGATTAAATCTTTTTTCGAAGATCTCTTGATTATTTATATGTTACTCTTTGACCCTAACTTTGAAATCACCGATTGAAATGTCTTCCCAAGCCTTTAGGGAAGATCATTAAAAAACTGATATTTCTGCAAATAGTTCCCAATAAGATAAATGGCAATGACCAATAAGATCGGGTGAAAAAGCACCTTGAGGAAATAGAATTTTTCCGATACTCACAATAAATACCTCCTTATTGCTTTTTTTATAAAAACGTAATAAAAATACCTTTTTTAAAATATTTTAAATGGTGTTTAATTGATTCTCTTCATAGATTTGGGATTTAAGACAAACTCAATCGATGGGAAGCAAAGTATTCTTTTACAGGGATTCAATTAACATGGCTCTCAAGACTGACTTTACCTTGTTGAGATTTTAAAAGAAACCATCTACCTAATGGTTTAAGATAGAATGAACGCGTATTCGTTTATGTAATGTCATATTTCCTAGGAATACTTTGTGTGTCTTTGAATACTACGCTTTGATGATGATTGATCATTAGAAACGAAGTAGAAAATAGATGCTCTAGAAGAGCTGAATACAAGGGCTTTCATTTAAAAAAAATGCAGGAAGACCAATTTGAAGATCTCTCTGCATTGAATAACGTATCCCTTCAGGTAGAAAGGGGGGTGGATCGGGTTAATCTTTAGTTAGCTTCATCCAGACCCCTCCAATGATCATTGCGGCAAATGTCAATAAGAAAACAGCCGCAGCAGGTTCGGGTGCGAATGATGAAGGTACCCCCTGATCAAATGTATGGCCAGTGAAGGCAATAAAACTTTCTGCAACGGATGATATGCCCACGCCTTGAGATTCTAATTCTGATAACCTGAAGGATTGAGTTAATTGATTGATGCGCAAATACGAAAAAATATTGTAACCATAAAAGGTGGTGCAAAGCCCGAATAACGTTACCAATATTTTCCCTAAAGCATTGGCATTATTTTCCCTTTGAACCCTGACCAGTCTGAAAGTGATGAAGATCAGTCCGGTGAAGGTTAAAAGATAAATCGCATTAGCGATAAAGGCTAATTGGTAATAATTTAATATTTCTAGTTCTCCCATTTTATGATTGCTTAAAATTTAAAAAAAAATAAATTTAATAAAAAAATATCAATGTTAAAGGTGGGGTGAAGTCTATTTTTATTTTATCTATTAGAATCTACATAAAGTGGTTTTGATACTTATTTCGATCAATGAGGGCATTTGCCGTAGGCACCTGATTAGGCGACATATCTCTAGAATGAACCAGAAAATTCCCAGATCAAAAAGTAATGGCCTAAAAAAAAGAAAGCACTAAAGAGGTTAGACCAAAGACAGAAAGAGCTTGAAGATCCCTTAAACATCAAATATCATAAATTACTATGTATTAATGTCTATTTAACTTTAATTTTGATTTGGGTGCTTGTATACGGTTAAATCAATCACTCTGAATGAATTCATCTAGGAGCGTAATGAGCTTAGGATTTGAGGAACGCATCACATCGGCGCTTACAATATTTCCATCGGTATCGATAAGTACAAATCTTGGAATCCCTTCAATGGCATAATCAGTGATGATGGAAGATTTCCAATCTCCATCCGCATACAGCTGAATACCCCTAAGATTTTTTTTATTTACAAAATTTCTCCACTTACTTAAATCATTTATGGGAGCGATTGAAATACTGACAAAATGGATATTGAATTTTCGGTATTTTTCTTCAAGATCTTTGAGATAAGCAATCTCGCATATACAAGGACCACACCAGGTGGCCTAAATATCAAGATAAGCATAACTGTCTTTTAAATCCCCCATACTAGTACCACCTCCATGATTGGTGTAATTAAATTTGGGTGCAGGGGCTTCTTTGGCCAGTTGCTTTACCTTATTGTATTTCAGTGTAAACTCTTTTTTATCTTTTTCATTGGTAGATACACTCATGATTCCTTCATATAAAAGATCAATAGTATCAAAGGATGGTGATAAATAATAGCTCAATGACTTCATGAGTCCATTTTTTATATGTCATTTTTCAACTGTAATATACCATCCAGTAAAAAAGAAATGGTATCAGGATGATTCATGAGCACAGAGTAATTAATAAATTTAGATGCTATTAAATTCTGGTAACTTAAAAAAAATATTGATAGTCGAGACTGTTGTCATAATCTAATATTTTGCAAAAGAGCTAAAAGAGATTTTGAAGCTTTGAATTCTTCATTCTCTTTATAATAAGCATGTGATGATTCGTAATTATTCAGTAAAGTCAAATATTCATATTCTAGATTTTGAATCTCTAAAATATAAAATTTCATGTGGGTACTTTTTAATAAGTCCATTGACTGAATAAGAATCTCATTAATTTCCTTTAGTCATAAAAGCCATTTCCTCAAGAAGGAAGAGTTCTTTATAGTCGGGGATCAACTGTTCTTTTTTCAGTAATTTTTGCGTAAGATAATTGTTGGGTGGGGTACCTACACCTAAAAACTTTAAGCTTTCATCAAACTGCTCGACATTCAAACTCATATTTAAGTGATATCCAGGCTCAAAATATAGGGTTCTATATTCTCTATTCATAAATGAATAGTAGCCTGATTTAAGGAGGATGGTATCGAGAAAAGAGGTCGGATGTTACTGTAATTTCATATTGGAAATCATCAAGGTTTAGAAGAAAAAGAAAGTGATATGAATTATAAATTAAACAAGACTTGAGGGTAGCAATCAAAGATTATCGAGCAAGGTAGCAGTAATGGTGAGAATATGTTTATTTATGCTAGCGATAAAGATTTGAATGCAGGTGATAAAAACGAGTACAGCAGCCACTTCGGCAGGAATGGCGCTGGGTACGCCTTGGGGTTTTGCCACTCCTAATTCACTGTCCTTATCAGATTCAAAAATAACCGTTAAAGTATGGTCATCGGAAGCGGTACGCCGATTCGGTTGAAAGTAGAAGATGCTAATGACCCTACTTATACTTGTGAAACAGAAACCCAAACCACAGTTACTGAAGAATGGGAAGTATTAGTGTTGGATTTTGTAGATGAAGCACCAGTTACGGAGTTTTTAAGCATAGGCTTAGAGCGAGGATGGATTTATAACATGGTATCTATTTTTTTAATTTTGGAACCGAGGGTACTACAGCCGGGGCAAAGATCTATTATTTTGATGAGGCTAGGTCGGGTGATTCGATGGGTGGAACTACTGATAATGAAGAGGCCATTTTGTATTTAATGAGCCAATCAATGATGATTTATCTCAATCCAGCTGATGATAGGATCCATATTCAAATTAATGAGTTTAAAGAAGCCATTATTTATACTTTATCAGGAAAGGAAGTACTCATTTCCAAAGGAAAATATATTGACCTCTCTGCTATGAGCGAAGGGATTTATATTATGCAGTTGGAGAATAAGAGCGGGCCAAGGGGCAGTTGATAAGTTAATAAAAAACTAGGAAGATCGTTGTATACAGAAATAATAGAGCCATATATTTGCAACTATATTATTTTTATTTTTATCTTACCCATTATTTCGATCATGAACCATTCTTAATAATCGAGCACACATAATCAATTGTTTGTTCACGATTGAATTTTAATTTTAATAACAAAACCAGTAATGTATCTTAAATATCATGATCAATAAGCTAGCTACGATATTATTAAGCTTGTTATGCTTTGAAAGCTTTTCCCAGGAGCCCATAAAACCAATACATCAGAAAAAGGTTTTTCAAAAAGAGGGTAATATCTATGTGCAAAAGCAAATGCCGCTTTACCTTAAGTTCAGTGTAGAACCTGACGGGGAAAACTATAATTTTCATAGCAAAGGAACCCCTGATTTTGCCGATCCAATGTATTTGGATACGGAAGGAATAAACTTCATTCGAAGCAAATGGGCAGTAAACAAAGATACAAAGAGAACAAAAAGTCCTCAAGAGGAAATTTTGTATGAAATTTATGCTGATGGAATTGCTCCCACCTCTCAAATTAACTTTTCTGGAGCTCCTAGTTTCACCAAAGATGGAGTCATATATTATGGTCAAGGCTTGCAAATATCGTTATCGTCTAAAGATTGGATTGCGGGTGTTCAACAAACTTATTTTGCCTTAAACGGTGGATATCAAAATTACAATGTAAGTCTGAAACCTGATGTAGAAAGAGATTATACGATCTATTTCTACGCTACTGATAACGTTGGCAACGTCGAAAACACTCAAAGCATAAATTTTGTCTCAGATTTGAGCCCGCCGTCTACCTCTAAATATTTTGAAGGGAGAGTTCATGAAAGAAATGTTATGTCACCCAATACTCGTATCCTATTTGCTGGTAATGATGACTTATCTGGAGTTAGAGAAACTCATGCGTACTTTAATGAGGGTACAGATAGAATTATGGGAAAAATTAATTTTAAAAGCCTCGAGGACGGTGAGCATACTGTCAAATATTACTCAATCGATAACGTCGAAAATAAAGAGGAAATAAATACGTTTGACTTTTATCTTGATAAAATCCCACCCGAAACTGAAGTAATGATCACCGGTGACCGGCATAAAGCATCTAGTAACGTTAATTATGTCTCACGGAGAACTCTGATAACCCTCACTAGTGACGATAATAAGTCCGGAGTTGATGCAGTTTATTACCGGGTGAATGGATCAAGAAAATCTATATATGGTGACAACATTATTCTACCTACCATGGCTGGATTAGATACAATTAGTTACTATGCTGAAGATAGAGTAGGTAATGCTTCGAAAGAGGAATATTTATTTGTACACATGGATAATGATGCGCCTACGACAAACATTGAGTTTGGAATACCGCAATTTTACAAATCACAAGTGTTGTATGTCACAAGTACAACAAAAATTAATTTCCAGCCATTGGATAATGGTTCTGGCATAAGTACAACTTCATTTGCTATTGATGAAGGTCAGAATAGTGAATATGAAGGAGAATTTATAGTAAATGGAGAGGGTATTCATTCGGTCAGTTTTTTTTCAACAGACAATGTTAACAATGAAGAGAGAGTAACAGTTTCACGCTTTCATATTGACAACACACCACCAGAGATAAACTACTCATTTAGTGTTGAGGCATCATCAGAAATTGATGATGAAATGGGTCGATTTAAATTATACCCTTCTTACACGGCAATGTTTTTGAGTGCCACAGATAAAGATGTAGGAACAGAAAACATTTTCTATTCAATTGATAGTGGTCCTTTAATGAAGCTCGATAACAAACAAAGTGTAGATCTTTCTGAAATTAATAGGTCTAACAGCAAGCGTCTTGTTCGATTAAAAATAGTAGCTGAAGATAAGTTAGGTAATAGATCAGAGAGAGAAGCTATTTTCTATGTAGATGGGGATTAATACTTTTAATATTGAATTTCACAATTGGTGAATTTCTTTTAGTGGACTCTTAGATTATTTCTTTTTCCAATATTATTAGGGGGAAGAGTATTTCCCGTATCGTCTTCGCTTAATCACAATTTCTGATGTAAGCTAAAATAATTTCAAAACGTCTATTGATGTTAAAGTTGTTTTGGTGAAATTGTTGAACAGCTGGAATTTTGAATTCACAATAATCTCATATAGATGAGAGAGTGGTTCATTCATGTTTATAAACTACTTAATGAATTTAGAATAAAAACCCTGAAGGTCTGTCAAGATTACTCAATATTCAGTGTCATTAGTTCTATTTTACCTTCTGATTTCTTTTTGAATAAACCTCACTAAGTAAAAGGTAATTTCTATTTATATCTTGTTTTTAATTTCTCACCTTAACTTTAAACTTATATCTTCATTGCTCTATCAATAAGGTAATAAAAACTTTATTCTATTGTGATTTCTCTTGGTTAATGGCAGCTAAACGATAGGTTGTTAGGTAAATTCTGTTCAATAAAAATTAATCTCGATAAGAACAAACTATTATAACCATTAAAAAATGATTGGCTGTGGTTTGAGTTTATTGTGATGGCTAAGCACAAATATTTACCACCTCACCTGTTGATAATACCGGGGTATTGATCTGTACGTATCATGAACGTTTTGAAAATAATACTTTGATTTTCTTTATCGAGGATTTTAGTTGCGCTCTACTGTTAGTAGCGACAGTTTTTGTCTTTTGAGGTATAAATGTTATCTTTCTTGAGAAATATAGGCTAAAGCTATGATTATATTATTTGTACGCGTTCAGGTAATTGACACATTCAATTAACCACCTTTTTATGTTTAAATCCTCATTTTTCCGACGAATTAGTTGGCTTCTACTTATTACTTGCGGCCTCTCCCCCTACATCTTAGATGCACAATCCATTGACCCAGTGGATTATCAAGATTTAGACTATCGTATGATTGGTCCTTTTCGGGCCAGTAGAACCGTAGGAGGGACTGGTGTGCCTTCTCAACCCAACATCTTTTACATGGGGGTGAACAATGGTGGTGTTTGGAAAACCGATGATTTTGGACGCACATGGAATCCGATATTCGATGATGCCCCTACCGGATCCATTGGGGATATCGCCGTCTCAGAGAGTCAGCCTGAGGTTCTTTACGTGGGTACGGGTGAAGGCCTACACCGTCCAGATTTAGGTGTTGGAGACGGTATTTTTAAAAGTATCGATGGGGGAAAAAGTTGGATACATATCGGATTATCAGATGTACAGCAGGTAGGTCGTGTGGTCATTCATCCTACCCAACCAGAACTTGTTTTTGTAGCAGGTTTGGGACATCCTTATGGTTCCAATGAAGAACGGGGCGTATTTAAAACGGATGATGGAGGCAAGAATTGGCGTAAGGTACTTTACCTTGGTGAGCATACTGGGGCGATACAGGTAGAGTTTGATCCGAATAATCCTGAAATACTATTTGCAGATATGTGGCAACATCAGGAAGGACCCTGGGAAAATGCCAATTGGTCAGGTCCTAATAGTGGTTTGTATAAGTCGACAGATGGTGGTGAACATTGGAGAAAAATAGAAAAGGGATTGCCAGGGGCTGAGCAAGGTTTAGGCAGGATAGGGTTCACTATTGCACCCAGCAATTCAAATCTCATGTTTGCCCTAGTAGATGCACGCGAAGCAGGTGGGCTTTACAAAAGTATAGACGGGGGAGAAAGTTGGTTTTTTTTACATGGCAATAGAAGGCTTTGGGGTCGAGGAGGAGACTTCGCTGAAATCAAAGTACATCCTAAAGATCCCGATCGATTGTATGTGGGTAATGTGGCTTCCTATACCTCTGCTGATGGCGGGAAAACATGGAGTTCCCTGAAGGGAGCACCGGGTGGAGATGATTATCACCGGATTTGGATCAATCCAAATTTCCCTGATATTATGTTGTTCGTGGCCGACCAAGGTGCCATCGTCACGGTAAACTCTGGACGAACTTGGAGTTCTTGGTACAATCAACCCACGGCCCAACTTTATCATGTTGCTACAGATGGGGACTTTCCTTATATGGTGTATGGAGGTCAGCAGGAAAGTGGAGCTATTGGCATTGCGAGCAGAGGAGATGGGGGTCAAATTAGTTTTAGAGAATTTATGGGTATTGGTGCTGATGAGTATGCATACGTAGCTCCAGATCCCAAAGATCCCAATATCATTTATGGGGGTCGTGTCACCCGATTCAATAAATTGACGGGTCAATCTCAAAGTATCACACCTGAGACCGTGCGTTCAGGAGATTATCGGTTTGTAAGGACCCTACCATTGATGTTTCATCCCGCGGACGACAATGTACTTTTGTTTGCCACCAATGTATTGTGGCAAACTACCAATGAAGGTCAAAGTTGGGAAGTCATCAGTCCTGATTTGACTTACGAACAACCTGAAGTCCCTGCCAGTGTGGGTATTTACAAGACCAAAGAGATGGAAAAGATGGCCCGTAGAGGGGTTATTTATTCACTCGGCCCGTCTCCATTGGCAGCCCATATTATTTGGGCAGGCACTGATGACGGTCGCGTCCACTTAACTAAGGATGGCGGTGTAAACTGGCAGAACGTCACGCCTCCCCAAATCTCATCATGGGATAAAGTTACTCAAATAGACGCTAGTTATTTTGATGAAAACACAGCTTATATTGCCATTAATGCCATAAGAAAAGATGATATGGCGCCTTATATTTATAAAACACTCGATGCGGGTAAAAACTGGAAATTGGTTACCGAAGGCCTTCCTTCAAACGGTCCTGTCAATGTAGTAAGGGCTGATCCAAAGCAAGTGGGTTTGTTGTTTGCAGGATCCGAGAGAGCCGTATACTTTTCTATAGATGAGGGAGCTCATTGGCAATCACTTCGTAATAATATGCCTGCCACCTCTATTAGGGACTTAGTAATTCATGAGGATGACCTCGTGGTAGGTACCCATGGCCGTTCAATCTGGATTTTAGATAATATAGCGCCCTTACGGGAAATGATAAAAACGCAAAAGGAGTCTTTTCACTTATTTAAACCTTCTTTAGCGACCCGAGTGAGAGATAATATGTTTCATGACACCCCGCTACCACCTGAAGAGCCTACTGGACAAAATCCTCCCGATGGTGCTATTTTAGATTATCACCTTGCGGCAGATGCAAGTTCAGTACAACTAGAGGTACTGCATCAGGATGGAAAGGTTATAAGAAGTTACACGAGCGATGATTTACCCGTAAATGTGGATACTACTACCCAACGCCATCCCACCTATTGGATGCGGCCGGTTGAAGAATTGGGAACGAGCGCTGGCCATCATCGTTTTATATGGGATTTAAAATATGCACCACCTAGGGGCGCTGAGGCTTCCTATTCTATCGCTGCTGTTTATAACAGTACACCCGGCGGTCCATTCGGTCCTATGGTTAACCCAGGACGTTATCGTGTCCGTCTTACGGTTGATGGTGAGGTTACCGAAAAACCTTTGGTCTTGCGTATGGATCCTCGGGTGTCAATTAGTGCGGCGGCCTTACAGTCCCAGCATAACTTGAGTATGGCATGTTATCAGGCCTATCATGAATTACAAAAAATGGCGGAAACTATTGTCACACAAAAGAAACCATCCTTGGCTGCTTTGGCTTTGCTAGGTACGGGTAGCCCACGTGATCAGGATATGTTGTATGGTAGCATTCGTGCAGTTTCTCCCGAAAAAGAAACTATTATCGGTCTTCAGAATAAATTAATTTATATGATGAATGTACTTCAATCAGCAGATGTCAACCCAACATCACAAGCTCAAAATGGGGTTAAAGATTTATTAGATGTAGTGATGAATTTGAAGGTTAGATTGAAGAAATAAGATTGATCCTTGGTGAAAGGGATAGTACAATCTTTTTTAAGAACAGCATTAATGATTTTAGCCTAAGTAATACAATCCACTTGGGTCATAATATATAAGAGCCAATCATGTTAATTACATTATTCTTGCTCAGACATTTCAATGTTACATATTATTTCAATATCCGGAGCTACCGAGCTTGAAGCGCCATCTACGCCAAAATCGTTTCGATCAACTCTTCCCATGATCTGGAATCCTACTTTATTGAGGTCATCTCGGGTTTTGGTTGAGCCTATGTGACTTGCGGATAAAATTACTTCCTTGGTGTTACCTTTCATGGTCAAATCACCCACTACTTTATAGGTATTTTCACTTGATTTGATAAATTTTTTGCTTATAAAGCTGATCGTCGGATGATTTTCCATATCAAAAAAATCAGCAGTTTTCAAGTGCTTATCGCGACCTTCAGCACCGGTGCTGATACTACTAACTTGAGCTTTGAAGCCCACTCGAGCGCCCGTAAAATCTACAGGTGTTCCACCTTCTACTTTCGCTTCAAAGTCCATAAATCTTCCATTGACAAATGAGATGCCAGAATGCTTGGCATTAAACATGATACTCGAGTGATTGGGATCTATTTTCCAGATTTGAGCATGAGTACTAATGCTCAAAAAGAGGATCAATAGCAATGTGTATAATTGGTTTTTCATTTCGTCTTTTTTTGATTTGTAGGTAATATAATCTATTGTTGAGCTTTTTTGTCACCTTTCATAAGGATGGTTCACTCAAGGCAGGGCAATCACTAGTTACCTCTCATAACCGAGGATTAGCTCCTGTAATTCCAGTAAATGGTTACTCGAAAATCAGTAGATATAAAAAAGTCTTTAACTATAGTTAAAGACTTTTTTTATACGGTTTGTGGGATAGACTGTCTATTCTCCAGGAGCTTGTACTCTTTCGTTTACATAAAAAAGTTGAACTTTTCCATCGACAATGAGTGCGTCATGTACCTGGTTAAGTTTGATCTCTGATTCGCCCGCTGTTAAGGTAAGATCGTGTCCCGAGGTGATCCATTGATATGATTTCCCCTCTTTGTCTGTATACTCATTAGCAATCATATACTTGGTGGTCCATTTCGGATTATTCTCGACAAACCACTTGGATAGAAAAGCAATGTGCGCATCAGATCCGTCGATCAATTCACCAGTTGGTGCATAAGCTTTGAAATTTTCTACGGAATTCAAGTTACGAATGGCTGTGGTATCTTTTTCATTATGAGCTTTAATATAATTTTCCCAAACTTGAATAGTTGATTTTGAATCACTATACAAGGCAATTTTAGTTCCATCTTCAGAGATTTGATATCCGATTTCGTTCGGAACGATTTCTTTTTCTGCTTTTTTAGCGGGCTCGCATGCGAATGTAACGGCTAATAAAATGAATATTGATTTTTTCATAGGAGATAGGTTTTAATTTTTGTTTTATTAAGAGGTTAAATTATTTACTTTTTATGCTCTTTCCAAAAGGATACATTTATTCTAGGTAAGATCTCATTAATAATGACCTTGAGAAGGAAATAGAAATTATTCTCAAGACAAAGTCATTGATCAGGCAGAAATCTTAGAGATGCGGTAGTCAAATAGTCAATGTCTAGACTTACTGAGTATAAAAGTGCTCCTAACACTTCAAGCGTTGCGCTAATTTTTAAACGAAGAGGGCGACGCACCCTTTCTTGGGAGTTTAGCATCTTTGCTCTAAAAAGGAGGATCATAAAAAATGTCTATTCTATTTATTTCTGGTTTATTTAAATTCTTCGCATACCTACTTTCATAAACTGAGCCTTAAAATTTTCCAATACCTTTAAGGCTCATCTTGGGTTGCATATTTCTCGTATTTTGATGGGGAAGTATTAAGATTTGACCTATCAAGCAAGGTTTAGAATCAAATTTCTAGGTAGGCTGATTTTTTTGAGCAAGCAAAAAAGCTAGTAGTCCCGAGCGCAACGAAATCCTGTGTGGTTGGATCCGGAATCCTTACTGGTACTCATTCGCCTTGAAACGCGATAACCACTGCAGTAGCTTTCATTACAAAGAAAGGAACCCCCACGGATAATGTGTTTAGGAGCATAGGGCTCTCTGGGGTCGTTATATTGATTGGAGCCATTGGGATTATTTATGATGCCTTTACTTTTATCAAAAGTGTAGCTGGTGACATCATATCTATCTTGACACCACTCCCACACATTTCCAGCCATATCAAAAAGGCCAAAAGGATTGGACGGGAATGATTTTACTGGTGCGGTCCCACCATAGCCATCTTGAACAAGGTTTTTATAAGGAAAAATACCTTGCCAAAAGTTGGCTTTATCTGTAGCATTTTCGATCGGATCATTCCCCCATGGATATTTATCCATTGTTCCCCCTGAGGCTGCCCATTCCCATTCGGCTTCGGTAGGCAGTCGCTTGTCGGCCCACAAGGCATAGGCATGGGCATCTTCGTAAGCGACATGAACTACGGGATGATCCATTCGCCCTTCAATGGTACTTCCTGGGCCTTCAGGTTGTCTCCAATGGGCACCGATGGTCCAATGCCACCATTGTGAGTAATCCATGAGGTCAACCGGACCGCTTGTTTCTTTGAAAACCAAAGAACCTGCCTTCAATATATCATCGGCAGGTTTGGGAGTCCCCTCAGGTAATTGGACTTTGATCTCATCCCAATTGATGTCTTTTTCTGCTACGGTAATATATCCCGTAGCTGTGATGAATTGATCGAATTCAGCATTGGAGACTTCATGCAGATCCATATAAAAAGGATCAATTGAGACTTTATGCTGTGGAAATTCATCTGGATAGGCTTGATCAGATCGACCTCCCATGGTAAAAGTACCTCCTGGAATGAGTATCATTTGGATCAATGGATCTGGATTGACAGTTTTATTTTTAATCTGCTGTTGACAATTTTGTGTGCTAAGGGAAAGTGCCATTACCCAGAAGCTAAGCATTACTTTTTGTTTCATATTCAATGATATTGAAATAATTTTAAATAGACCATCTCCCATCTTTTAAATATATAAAAAAGAATCTTGGGTTTGGTCTGGAAGTAATGTCTATTCAATTGAGTAAATAGGAATCCTTTTAACGTATACATCTTTCTTATGAATTCATCAGGTTGTAAAGTTGATTGAATAAGAATTTTTTTTTATTATCTTCTCATTTTGGCAGGTTTAGGATTCTTTTATGGTCATGATTCCAAATCCTTTAAATGCCGCATTTATGGATTGAGCTAGCTTATTTTTTTTGATAAATTGAAATATTACGCCGGTGATAGGGGTGTTTTATGGCAATTTTCTCTGCGAATGAGGTAATTATCATTAAATTTATTTCTAATGAAAGTTCAAAAACGCTTTAATAACCTGGATTTGGTCATCAAATATAGTTTTTTGATGGTGATATTGGGTACCCTATTGGGATGTGAGGGCATCCCAAGTCATGACCCTGATAGGAACTATAAAAGCATTGAAAAAGCTTTATTATCAAAATTAATGTTGGCTAAAGATAGTACCGTCATACAACTGGAGGAGGGACATTTTATCTTTAAAAGTAGCCTCATTCTTGATAACAAAAAACTCATCACCTTGCGAGGAAGAGGTATGGATAAAACCGTTTTATCCTTTAAAATACAGGAAAATGGAGCGGAAGGTCTGAAAATAACCAATAGTGAAAACATCATTCTTGAAGATTTTACCATTGAAGATGCGGTCGGGGATAATATCAAAGTAACGGATACTAAGGGGATCACTTTTAGGAGGATAAAGTCAGCATGGACTGGGGAGATCAGTGAAAAAAATGGTGCTTATGCTTTGTATCCTGTCATATGCGAAAATGTATTGATAGAAGCATGTGAAGTTTTAGGTGCCAGCGATGCCGGTATTTATGTGGGGCAGTCAAAAAATGTAATTATTAGAAATAATAAAGTTTATTGGAATGTGGCGGGAATAGAGAGTGAAAACTCTGAAAATGTATCCATCTATAATAACCAAGCTTATAACAATACGGGCGGCATCTTAGTTTTTGATCTCCCTGGTCTGACGCGCTATGGTCGAAAGATCAAAGTATATGACAATGAAGTGTACGACAATAATCTTTTTAATTTCGCCCCAGCTGGAAATATTGTGGGTGCCGTTCCCTCTGGAACGGGCATCATGGTTTTGGCCACTCGAGAAGTGGAAATTTATAACAATAAATTAGAGAATAACAATACTATTGAAGTGGCGACGGTTAGCTATGCACTGATAGATGCCATGAACGATCAAAAATCCCAAGAAAATAAGGATCCAGGATCTAGCGCACAAATATTTGAAGAGGGGGCAAATATGGACCTTGAATATGACCCATACCCAGGCGCTATTTATATACATGACAATACGTACGGAGAGGTTTCATGGCTTCCTAATCTGAGTAATGATTTTGGTAAATTGTTTCTTTGGAAGTTTGGATTTGATCGACCGCAGATCATCTGGGATGGCATGGTGCCAGAAAATTATCTTTTATCGAATGGTACCCTTAATCGGGATTATAAAATATGTATTCAAGAAGTAGGAGTAAAGACGGCCACTCTAGATGCAGCGAATGATTTTGAGGGTTTGGTGACCGATCCTGAGTCTTTTAATTGTGAAATATAGTGTGAGAAGAGGATTGTTTTTTTTACTGAGTGTCTTAATGGTGAACGCGTGTAAACCTAAAAATGAGGCATCTAACATAGTCTTCGAAGAAGAAATTTTAAATATAGAAGACAATGGACACTTAGGCCATAAAAATTTGTCAGACTATGGGTTTTTCACAGGATTTTTGGAAAACTTGGTACCGGCCAAAAATGTACATCCTTATGAACTAAATACACCTTTATTTAGTGATTATGCTCAAAAGAAAAGATTCATTTATCTTCCAGAAGGCAGCGTCATTGAATACCATCCTACCGAAGTGTTTGATTTTCCAGTGGGTACGGTCTTGATTAAAAATTTCTACTACGACGACGTGCAGCTGATCAATCAAAAGGGGCTAATCATTGAGACTAGGTTACTGATTAAAAAGGCCAGTGAATGGCTTGCGTTACCCTACATTTGGAACAGCGAGCAGACGGATGCTATTTTAGAAATCACCGGTGGGGTGCAAGAAATTTCCTTATTGGGTAAAAAACCGATCTATTATCAAATTCCCAATATGGGTCAATGTAAAGGCTGCCACCAAAGAAATGGAACCTTACAACCTATTGGCCCCACAGCAAGGCAACTCAGTAGAAACCATATAGATGACAGGGGAGATTCTATAAATCAGCTGCGAAGATTAAGTCGCTTAGGTCTATTAAATGTTTCAGAAAAGGAGGTTTTCCCAAAGCTCTCAGTATGGAATGATCCAAAGACGGGGAGTCTAGATGAACGAGCACGGGCCTATTTGGAGATGAACTGTGCCCATTGTCACCGGAAGGAGGGCCCCGCCAAAAACTCAGGGCTCTACTTGATGTCCTCGAGCAAAAGTAGGCATGCATTGGGCATCATGAAGGCGCCCGTGGCTGCTGGAAGTGGATCAGGTCAACTGGCCTATGATATTGTCCCGGGCCAACCTGAAGCATCCATTTTATTGTATCGAATGAATTCAACGGAACCAGCAGTGATGATGCCTGAATTGGGACGAAAAATGATTCATAAAGAAGGTGTCGCTTTGATTCGGTCATGGATCGCCAGTCTAGAATGATTAGATTATGGGATGATAAAACAAGGAAATATTGTGGACTTTTGATATTTTTTGTGCAAATTAAATTTTGAGAAATATCTGAACCATTAATGTCTGTTGATTCCTTATCTAGAATAAGGAATTGATAAAGTAAAATAGAATGATATGAGAACTGATAGATTGATGAAAAAATGGGCGACGCTCTGCTTACTTGTAATGACTCTGAACGCCTATGCTCAGCCAAACAATTCACTTTCCCCGACCGAGGAACAACAGGGTTGGACCTTACTATTTAACGGGAAAGATTTTAAGGGTTGGCGACAATGCAATGGTACTGAAATGCCTGCCAATTGGGCCATTGAAGATGGGGCCATGAAGGTGCTTTTAGGATCAGGAAAAACACCAGGAGAAGGCGCGGGGGGTGATATTTTATTTTTTGAAAAGAAGTACAAAAATTTTGAATTAATGATTGATTGGAAAGCAAGTAAATCGGCTAATTCTGGAATCTTTTATTATGTTCGTGAAACACCTGGAAATGCCATCTACTATGCGGCACCTGAAATTCAAGTTTTGGATAACCAAGATGCATTCGACAATAAAATAAGTAGTCATTTAGCAGGTTCTTTGTACGATATGCTTCCCGCTGATCCTGAAGCGGTTAATCCTGCAGGTCAATGGAATACTTGTTCTATAAAAGTAAATGAGGGGGATGTTTTGGTAAGTATGAATGGAATTCAAGTATTGTCTTATTCACATTGGACGCCAGAATGGGATGCATTGGTTCAAAACAGTAAATTTAAAGATTTCAAGGGCTTTGTGGATGGTATTTCAAGAGAAGGCTATATTGGTTTACAAGATCATGGCTATCCTGTGTGGTTTAGAAATATTAAAATCCGCGATCTGCAGTTTGAACATGTTAAGAAAATATAAAAGTTATTACAGTTAAATAAAAGTATTGCTGAGGGATGAAAAAAAAGTCGCTGATTTTACTTGTTTTTTTGAAGGGATCAAACCGATATAATGTTCTCTGAATTGTAATTCAAGGATCAAATTTCCTACTTGAGGCAAAAGAAATCTGAACGGTGTTAAATAAAGGCATCCGTTAAATAACGCTAAAAGCATGTGATGAAACTCAATATAAATTCTAAATACCCGTCTGTATCAGATTTAAGAAAAAGAACTCAGGTCAAAATCCCAAAATTTGCTTTTGAATACCTAGATGGGGGATGTAATGAGGACGTTAACCTTGACAAAAACAGATCGGACCTTCGGAAAATAGAATTGATGCCCCATTACTTATCGAAGTTTGATCAAGTAGAGATGAAGACGACGTTGTTTGGTCACACCTATGATGCACCTTTTGGCATTGCCCCCATCGGATTACAAGGATTAATTTGGCCAAATGCGCCAGAAATCTTGGCTAGGGCAGCAGTTAATCACAACATCCCTTTTATTCTGAGTACCGTGAGTACGGCAAGTATTGAACGTATTGGTGAGATCACTGAGGGAAAGGCGTGGTTTCAATTATATCACCCTGCGGAAGAAGCGGTTAAAAGAGATTTATTAGAGCGAGCGGCGGCGGTAGGCACTAATGTTTTGGTTATTTTAGCCGATGTACCCAGTTTTGGGTTTAGGCCTCGAGATGTGCGCAATGGATTATCCATGCCCCCTAAAATGAACTTTAAAAACATTTTAGAGATCGTCAAGCATCCAGATTGGGCCGTTCAAACTTTGATTTATGGACAACCCAATTTCAAAAGTCTCCTTCCTTATATGCCTAAAAGTTTAAATTTGAAAGGATTAGGAGCATTTATGGATGCTACTTTTTCGGGCCGTCTAAATGAAGACCGAATTGCTGCCATTCGAGAACAATGGAAAGGTAAATTGATTGTTAAGGGAATTGTCAGTGAAGAAGACACCCTCAAGGCCATTAAATTGGGAGTGGATGGGGTCATTGTTTCTAATCACGGAGGTCGGCAGTTGGATGCGGGTCAATCATCCATTGTACCCATGATTCATTTGGTTAAAAAGTATCAGAAGGAGATCAAAATCATGGTTGATTCGGGTTTACGTGGAGGGCCAGATATTGCTCGAGCAATGGCCAGCGGTGCGGCCTTCACCTTTATGGGAAGAAGTTTCATGTATGGGGTGGGAGCCTTAGGTAAACAGGGGGGTGATCACAGCATTTCTTTGATGAAAAAAGAGTTACAGCAGGTGATGGAGCAGCTGTGCTGCCAAACTACTTGTGATTTTAAGAATCACCTCATTTAAAGTCCAAAGTTGATGTTAGCTACAGCTACTAAAATAAAAACAGTCAATTCCTTCGTGATTGTTTGGTTATCAATGCTATCCGCGTAGCCTTCTTACTTATTGATTAAGGGAAACAAAAAAGCCCCCAGTGAGGGCTTTTTTGAATTAATAATTCAGCAACTATTTTAGTTCAACTGTGTACTCAAAGCTTCTACCGACATGAGTCTTTCTGTAGTTCTGCTGTACATTTCTAGTGCATGATTGTAAGCAGTAGCATCTTTTCGCCATGAGCCCTGTCCAAACATTTCATCGTAAAGTTGCGCTTCTGTTTTTTCGGTGTCAGGATATTTTCCGAACTCACCAAATTTATCAAATCCATTGCAAATAATATATTCATTGGTATTACCCCCAGACATCAACTGAAAAACACCTTGAATTCCCGAGTAATTATGTGCTTTCATAACCTTAGCTCCACGGTCAAGGAAATTATACACGGCTGCCTCATGACCAGGTTTGATAAATCTTCTCAAGACATACATATGTTTGAAGGTAGTAGTAGGCGTCCAATTATGAGAGTGTTTAAGTGATCTTGACCATACTTTCCACCCTGTTCGACTTTCTATAAATTGATCAACATTTTCAGCCCAATATTTTTGTTGAGCATTATCACCTTGTTGTTGGTTATTAAAAAAGTCCCAGTCCTTATACCCCATCACTCTTTGGTATTTGCCTTGATTTTCACCATCCATATATTTAAAAGTAAAAATGGCAGTTTCCGCAGTATTATTAAATTTCTTGTTCTTTTTTTCAGCTGCTGCCTCAAATTGTTTGACCATTCCTTTTTTGGGCATGAGATCGTAGGTCATCCAAATTTCAGGATCTTCTTGTGCTTGAACCATCATATTGAATGCGATGATGGCAATAATTGTTGATATGTTTTTTTTCATATTGGTTTGATTTATAGTTAATTCCTAGATTTGAATACTAAGGTATTATTTTTTTGCAATTATTCCAAAGCGAGATTCTCAGCTTAAACAAATCATTAATTAGGGAAATGAAATAGATATTATAACGATATTTTTATATAAGGGTTTAGTATTTTATTTTTCAATAAAAGTAAGCAAAGAGGTAATGGTGCCTTCAAAAGTATCAATTCATATGGTCTGTGATTTTGTAGCTTTATTTATGCAACATATGAACTTAAGAGAGCGGCGTTGAGCCGCTGGAGCTTATTTGTCAAACCTTTTTAATGGATTGAAAAAAAGCGTTGGGGTCCTGTCAACATATTCTTGATACTGCGATAGATGCCCCCACTTTTCCTTACCCCTAGCTTTCAATAAAGGGATACCACTGATGTAAACGAGTAAAACATAGGTAAAAACAGGTGAAATTAGTGTCATCAATTGAAGGCCTGAGAGAGAAGATAAAGAGCAAATGGCGATGCCCACCCATAGGATTATTTCACCTAAATAGTTGGGATGTTTTGAATAGGCCCAAAGTCCAGTTTTTATGAAATGACCTTGGTTCACTGGATTTTTCCTAAAGCTACTTTTCTGATAGTCAGCTATGATCTCCATTGAAAAGCCTAAAAGAAATACAAGGAATCCCATGAGGAAAACTCCGTTTAGGACTACTCCGTTAGCAATCGCTGTGAGGGCACAAGCGGAACAAATAGCTACCCACATGCCCTGTAAAGTCCAAGTCATGAAAAATTGTGTCGGTGATTGTTTGATGGATTGAAACCTTTTATCCTCTCCTGTGCTGTGAATTCTGGTAAACAAGAAAATACCCAGTCTCAAAGCCCAAATAATGACAAATAAGCCCAAGATCAGGCTACCTAAGTTAAATTCGGTCATCAAGTAGCTGGCATAGCTCGTATATATAATTACAGTGAGGTAGGTCATACTACCCGCGAGGTCATAAAACTTTTCTGTTTGAAAATAATAAGCGGGCACAAACAATATCCACTGAATTAAAAAGGAGATGAAGACAGCGTTTATAACCAAATCAATGGCGGTCAACCACGCCAATCCATAAGCTACAGCAAACGCGATGAGTGAGAAAAATAAATGAGATAAGTTTTTTTTCATTGTGTTAGGACACTAGATAGCAATGTGTTTCATTTAACGTATAGCCATTCAAAATGATAAATAATAAATTAAAAATAAGATCAGATAAATAGCCAAGTAAAAACGATAATGATTTCGAGCCTTAATATAGGCTTGATCCGCTGGCAAACTATTTGAAAACAAAGCAATCAGTTCTTTTTTGAAGAGAGGTTTGATATTTATTTTCCAATCATCCGTTTCATAGACTATTTTTCGAAACCGACTTCTGAAATAAGTACTGGGTATGCCCCAAATTAACAGGACTACGAAAAGAATATTTTGTTCAGACATCACCTTAAATATATTTCATTTTATTCAACAAAAGAAGGCATTAGTTAAGGAGGATTCAAAGAAAACACCTAAATAATTCATTATTAGAATCTTATTCCGTTATTTCTCCATTAAAATTAATCATAATTAATCCATAAAGTATAATGAAATTAATTATCAATTTTTTAGCAATGAGTACCCTGTGTTCATTGATCATGTTCTCATCGTGTGGCGATGATGACGATCCAGTTTTCGATTTAACTCAAAATGCTGATGATGAAGTTACTGCAGTGCTAGATGCCGATAGTGATGGTATCGCGGATGACGATGACACATTTGGGGATACGCCAAGTGGAGCAACGGTAAACAGCAATGGTTGTTCAGATAGTCAGATAGATACTGACCTTGATGGCATAACGGATGATTTGGATATTTGTGTGGACACTGCTGAAGGTACAGATGTAGATGAAGATGGCTGCGCAATAATTATAGATGATTTTGCCGAGACAGAATGTACTACTTCCACAGCAGCTAATGATATCGCGGTCATTGCTTGTAAATATTATAACGATGAAGCGCTTACAGTAGTGGTTGGGGAAACGACAATTACGATTACATGAACCAATGAGCCGGATCATAAAAGTATGTATTATGAAACGGATAATGTCTTTTACGAGTCTTATAGTGAGCCTGACAATGAGTATTTCTTTAAAAATCCAAATAAAATTGCTTCGATGAATTACACATTCACCCTACCTAGATTTCCTCAAGCAGCTACAAATAATGAAGATACCCCTTTTGGCCCAATGGGTGTATCTATCAACAGTGTAGTGTTTTATAACCAGCAGGCCGCACCCGTAGACGATATATTGGAAGAGCTCAATACCTTTGATCAATATGAAGGATATCCAACAAGAACAGGTTCTTATCATTATCACATAGAGCCTACATGGCTAACAGAAACCAAGGGTGAAAGCACATTTTTAGGCCTTTTACTTGACGGATTTCCTATCTACGGACCTGAAGATGAATCAGGAAATACGTTAACTACTACTGACCTGGATGAGTATCACGGACACACCCACGCAACCGATGAATATCCTGATGAGATTTATCATTACCATTGTACTGATGATGCCCCTTGGATCAACGGGGGTGAATACTATGGTACGCCGGGTACGGTTACGCAATAAAAGCTCGGCCTTTTGATCACATAGTGGTTGCTTTTGACGCAATGGCTTTGAATCTAATGAGGGGGCACACTATGAGATGGATATTTGCTTTTTTTTGTTAATAATTACTGCTTTTCGAGCATCTTTTTTATAAAATGAGTCTCCTCTTTTGAATAAGGGGTTCCGTTTGCCCGAAAAATATCATGATGCCAAACATCAGGTTCCTCTGTGAAATTAATAATCCAACTTCTCCATGGGTATTTTGTTTGGGTCTTTCCATCAACCAATCCCCAATTAATGGCACCTATCTTTTCTTTTTTGAACAAAGGGAGGAGTGTTTCGAAATGGTTGCCTACGCCACGGGCTAGGTATTCGGTACAAAAAAGGGGTCGATTGTATTTTTTTAATTCACTGATTTTTTCTGCTACTTTTTCTAGGCTACCGTCATAGGCATGAAAAGAAATAACATCGGAATGTTCAACTATGAATTGATCGATGGAAGATAGTTTTTCAAAAGTCCCCCATCTGGAGCTATTTCCTTTCCAAAGACCGCTGGTAAGCGGTTGAGAGGGATTGACCTCTCTGGCCCAGCCAAAAACTTTTTTGAGCAATGCGAATGAGTATACTTTTTTGTCATTGACTTCAAGCGCACCACGTCCTTTTCCTTTAGCCACATTATCAGGTTCATTATATAAGTCCCACATGATTACGCGTTCATCATCGGCAAAAGCAGTAATGATACCTTTGATATAAGTTTCTAATTCATCATGCCTATTTAGGTCTCCTAGGATGGCTGCTCCAGGAGCTTGAACCCAACCTGAATTATGGAGGTGAGGTATAGGTGCCGGTTGTTCTCCAAGTTTTGGTACAGGATGCCATACATCATCGAGCAAAACAAAAATAGTTTTGAGTTCATAGCGATCGGCAATACTCAAATAGACATTCAATCGATCTATAAAGCCATTTGAATCTTGCTTCCAGAGAAGATTATGTAGATAGACACGATGAACATTCATACCTAAATCTGCAGACCATTTTAATTCTCTTTTGATGGTATTTTCATCAAAAGTTTCTGCTTGCCAAAATTCAAGTTGATTAATGGCGGTACTTGGATTGAAATTGGTGCCCACCCACCATGGCTGTCCATCATACCAAACCCAGGCCTTGGCTACAGGCCATTGTTGTGCCCTCACACTAAAGAAAAGAAGTATGAAGAGTCCAATAAATAAAAGTTTTATCAAGTATTGAGGGAGCATGATTTTCTTAATCATTTCAAAGATAAATCATTCCCTAGATGAAATCAAGAATTGGAGAGGTCCAAATTATTTGAATCTCAGGTAAAGAAATATCTGATTTCAGTTGTTAATTAAAGGCTTAGTTGATTGAACTCCTAATTTATAAAATGAATGCAATTTTTTTGTTAATTAAAAGAATTATATTTTTATTCTATTTAATAAATTAAATTTTATTTATTTTGATTTTTATTAATGACAATTCATTATTTAATCGACCCAGATGTGCAGCATTAAGCCATACTTTCTAACCATTTCTTTTTATTTAATCTTATTTAATTTCGCTTGGAGTGAAACGTCCAATATAGATATTGAAGCAGTATTTACAATGCAGATCACTGCGGAAGAAGTAACCAGTGGTGCAACTTCCAATGATAAAATATTGAATTTGACTTTTACCAGTAGTGCTCCAACGAAAGATTTTGTTCCGTCAGACGTCAAAGTATCCAATGGTAAAATTGGGGGAGCTAAAAGGGTAAATAGCACGACTTATACAGCCAAGTTCAAGGCTATTGACGAGGGATTGACTAAAATCAGCGTTCCAGCGGGAAAATTTACTAATGGTCAAGGAGATAAAAATAGTGCATCCTCAGAATTTATTTGGACTTACGATGCCACGCCACCCCAAATGAGCATCGAGATAACGCAGATCAATCAGCTGGTCAAGAATATGAAGATTTTGATAAATAAAGAAGGAAAAGGTGATTCCGAAGCCTTGCCTTCTGATGATGAGATATTAAGATTGCAATTCACAAGTAGCGAAATAATCACAGGTTTTGTGACATCAGATGTAGTTGTAAATGGAGGTTTACTTAGTGAATTTAAGGGGAGTGAAATGAGTTATTCGGCCATTTTCACCCCGTCAGAGCCTGGGCCGAAGGATTTCGAATTAGCTGCGGGTTCTTTTGCTGATGCCGCAGGAAATGGCAATGAGGTTATATCATTCAGCTCTACCTACATTCCCCCGATAGGTTCTGAGTATGGAGGAGGGGTAATTGCCTATGTATTTACCCCACATGATTCAGGATATGTAGCCGGAGAAGTGCATGGTTTGATTGCGGCAAAATCCGATCAAAGTACACTGTCAGGTGCTCCTTGGTACAATGGAGTTTTCAACAATACAGGAGCTATTGGAGCAGCCGTAGGTAAAGGTCGTGGGAATACTGAATTGATTGTGTTTAAACAAGGTAAAGTAACCAATGAATTCCTTTCTGCAGCTAGATTGTGTGCAGACTATGTGGTAACTGACGATGCCGAGACCTTTGATGATTGGTTTTTACCAAGTAAGGACGAGTTAAATAAGTTGTACCTCAATAAGGAAATGATTGGGGGCTTTGAAGGTGATGGCTATTGGAGTTCTACCGAAGAAGATCAGCAGGGGGCTTGGAGACAAAGCTTTTACAATGGCTATCAAAATTATGGGAATAAGAGGAGTGAGGGGTCTCAGGGAGCTGCGAGTGGTTACTACGGAAGACATGTCCGTGCAATTAGAACCTTTTAGATAATTTAATAAATATTTAAATTAATTGAGAAGTCTCGATTGGTTAAATAAATCTTCCTATTTGAGTGCTGAATCAGATAGGATCTATTCAGTTTGGTTTCAGTAACTGGAGTGACTTGCGTAAAGGGTATCCATTTTAAATGCAAAAACCTCCTTAAAGATGATTCATTCATTGAGCGGATCAAGGTTGGGGATCTTAAAGGAAAGTTAAATATACCCTTCTGTGGGAACTACTGAACCCATCACCTCTGAATAATCAGGATCACAACAAAAGGTCAAAAAATATCAGGGGGCACAATAGGTTTGAGATGAAGTAGTAATAGGGGTTGTGTTCCTTTATTTGAGTGACTAAAGCAGCTACCCTGAGCCAGAGATATGCTCAATCATTTTATAAATGCCCAGGCAAAATTTTTCTGATGAGAATAAATCAAACGATTTGAACTATTGAGTTCTAAATTAAAGGGGATTCTACTCCCTCTAGATGCTGTTATTGCTCATCTCTAAATCATTTTTATTTGTAGCCAGTCGGTAATGATAAAAAGTGATGTTTTATATTTGATTATTATGCTACGCAATCATGTCTAATCTTCAGGAAAAAAAGGGAAAATTTGGGGTGACACCTGTTTTTTTAACGGCATTGTCTACCATTTTGGGTGCCGTCATGTTCTTGCGTTTCGGTTACGCCGTAGGTAATGTTGGATTTATAGGTACCGTTGGAATCATCTTGTTGGGCCACCTCATCACCATTCCCACGGCCATGGCGATAGCCGAAATAGCCACTAATCAAAAAGTAGAAGGAGGAGGAGAATACTATATTATTTCTCGTTCCTTTGGTATCAACATCGGTGCGGCCATTGGGTTGACTTTATATCTATCTCAAGCCATCAGTATTGCTTTTTATGCCATTGCATTTTCAGAGGCTTTTGATGGAGTAATTGAATGGCTTAATGATACGTATCATATTTTTATTTGGGACAAAAGATTGATCAGTGCTCCATTGGTTCTGATGCTGAGTGCAATCATGTTGAGTAAAGGGGCACAATTAGGCGTCAAAATTTTATATCCGGTAGTGGCAATTCTGGTAGTTTCCTTACTTTTTTTATTTTTGGGAGATACGTGTTATATGTCTGGAAATGAGAATTTTGATTTTTTTAAAACCATTCAGAATCCAGATTCTTTTTTTATTGTTTTTGCCATTATTTTTCCTGCTTTTACAGGGATGACCGCGGGTGTTGGGCTGTCGGGAGATCTTAAGGATCCCAAAAAAGCCATTCCGCTAGGTTCATTAATGGCGACCTTTACGGGGATGTTGATCTATTTATTCATTGCTTATAAGTTGACCATATCGGCGTCTCCGGAAGATTTGGCATCTGATCAACTGATCATGGGTAAGATTGCATTATGGGGACCGATCATTGCCTTGGGACTCGCTGCAGCAACATTTTCTAGTGCCTTAGGCTCAATTATGGTAGCTCCAAGAACCTTACAAGCTTTGGCTTCAGATGAAATCATTCCAAACAGAGGGATCAATGCATTTTTATCAAAAGAAACTAAAAAAGGAGAGCCTTTTAACGCTACGGTAATTACGATCCTGATTGCCTTATTTTTTTTGCTGGTTGGAGATATTAATATGGTTGCTCAAATCATATCTATGTTTTTTATGGTTACCTATGGTGCGATTTGTTCCATTTCTTTTTTGCAGCACTTTGCGGCAGACCCCTCTTATCGTCCGGCTTTCAAGTCCCGTTGGTATGTTTCTTTATTAGGTGCAGTGCTTTGTTTTTACATGATGTTTAAAATGAATGCCATGTATGCATTTAGTGCCCTTTTGGTCATGGTACTGATCTATGTGGGGATCACCTATTTCAGTCCCAATAAACAAGGGATGGTGAAGATATTTCAAGGAGTTATTTATCAATTAAGTCGCCAACTCCAGGTTTTTTTACAAAAGGCCGATAAAGAGGATGTCAATACTTGGCGACCCTCTCTAATTTGTATCTCAGATGATTCATTTAAGCGTACAGCGGCCTTTGAATTGATGCGATGGATATCTCATAGATATGGTTTTGGAACCTACCTTCACTATATCAAGGGTTACGTATCGCGTGAAACCAATAAACAGGCCCATGAGATGCTTGATAGGCTCATAGAAAAGGCAGAGATATCTAAAAGTAATATGTATTTGGATACGATCATCAGCCCATCCTACACTACAGCGATTGCTCAGTCTATTCAATTGCCTAGTGTATCCGGAAAAGAATCTAACATGTTCATGTTTGAGTACTCTAAAACTTTGGGTCCTTGTACTGACCTCATCATGGACAATATGCCATTGGTCAGTGCTACTGATTTTGATATTTGTGTTTTGGCAAGTACTGAGAAGGGATTTGGGTATCATAATGAGATTCATATATGGATTACCCAAGGAGATTTTGATAATGCATCACTGATGATACTTATGTCTTTTGTAATCATGGGCCATCGAGACTGGCAAGGGGCAGAGATAAAAATATTTGCGATACACCCAAAAGATGAACTGGCCAATCAACGGGAAAAGTTATTGGATCAAATAAAAGAAGGCAGGTTGCCTATTTCGCCCAATAACGTAGAGTTGATTGAGAAAGATCAAGAAACCAATAGTAGAGTCATCATAAATAAAAGGTCTGTCGGTGCTGATTTAACTATTATCGGATTTAATAGTGAGGCCGTTAAACAACTTAGAGCTGAAGTCTTTGAAGGATATCACGATTTAGGGAATATTTTATTTGTCAACTCATCCAAAGAAAAAGAACTCTTATAAACTAGATGACCCAGAAGAATCCAATGATCTGTTCACTTTTCATTTAAATTAAATCCTCTTAAAACATTAACTTCCATTTTTTATAAAAAAGCACCTCTATGAAATATTTTTATTTGTTTACATTAATCCCAGTTTTATTGCTTATTGTCAATTGCTCAGACCATAAAAAAAGTACAGAGCTCCATTTGACAGCTATAGTAAATCCTTTCTTCACCCAGGATAATCAGCCCATTGATTTCGCATCGATCACAGCTGATCACGTAAGTGAGGCGGTAGTGACTATCGAGAAAATGACCAATGAAGCACTGGCAAAAATAATTGCTATCAAAGAGGAAGATAGAAATTTTGAAAATACGATGCAGGCTTATGATGGACTGTTTGCAAATTATGCAGCCATCGCTTCGCCTATCTATTTGATGGCCTATACGCATTCAGATTCAGCCATTAGAAGCCATGCCCAAGAAGCGAATACTTCACTGAGTCAATATGGTAATGAGATCAGTTTGAATGAGGATTTATACCAAGCCATTAAGTCTTATTCGAGCCATGCCGAGGAGGATCAGTTAAAAGGATATCAAAGGAAGTTCTTAACTGAAACCATCATTGAGTTTGAGCGAAATGGGTTTGCCTTGTCAAAAGCAAATCGAGATCAGTTAAAAATAATCAAAGATGAGTTGGCGGTGATCAGTGATCAATTTTCAGAAAATATTGCCGCTGAAGATGATTTTTTAGAAGTCGATCCAGCCGATATGGAAGGGTTACCCACTGATTATCAAGAAGCACACAAACAAGCGGACGGTACTTACAGAATAGACTTGTCTTATCCTTCTTATGGACCCTTTATGAAATACAGCAAGTCTGAAAGTGCGCGTAAAGCACTTTTTATGAAGTATCAAAACAGGGCAGCTCCTGAGAATCTTGAGGTACTACAAAGTTTGTTAGAAAAAAGAAGTGAAATGGCCAATTTACTTGGATACGATAGTTATTCCGCTTACCTCCTGGAAGATAGAATGGCTCAGGACCCAGCGACTGTTTGGGTATTTGAGGAAAACCTCAAGGAGGACTTACGGGTAAAAACACAGTTAGATGTTGCTGAATTACAAGCGGCAAAAGAATCAAATGGGGGGAATTCAGATCAAGTAAAGTCTTGGGAGCGAAGCTATTATTTCAATTTGCTTCTCAAAGAAAAGTATGAACTTGATGTCGAGGAGGTGAGACAATATTTTGCTTTGGATGATGTGATTAAGGGACTTTTTGATCTGACTAAAATGTTATTTGATCTTGAATATAAAGAAATCGCCCAACCTAGTGTTTGGCAGGAGGATGTGCGGATGTTTGAAGTGTATCAAGAAGGGAAGCTGAAAGGTATTTTCTATTTGGATTTACACCCCAGAGCCAATAAGTATAATCACGCGGCTTGTTTTGGCATCATCAATGGAAGGTCAACCCCAAAAGGGTATCAGATTCCCATGGCGAGTTTAGTTTGTAATTTCCCAGAGGCTACGAGCGAAAAACCAGCACTCATGCCACATGGGGAAGTCGAGACCTTTTTTCATGAATTTGGACATGTTTTGCACCAAATGTTGACCACCACAGAATTGTATGCACAGTCAGGCACCAATGTCGCACGTGATTTTGTTGAAGCCCCTTCGCAGATTTTTGAAAATTGGGCTTGGGACTATGATGTTTTGAAAAGCTTCAGTAGACATTATGAGACAGGGGAAGTACTACCCAAGCCCTTATTTGATAAAATGCTCGCAGCCAAAAAAGTAGGCTCAGGTATGAGTGCCACTGGACAAGTATTTTTGGGTACTTATGACTTAACACTTCATGATCAATTTGATCCCAATTCAGGAAAAACGACGACAGATGTCTTGCGGAGCGTTCAAAATGAGGTATTACCTTATCCTTACATTGAAGGCACCTATTTTCAAAGTGCCTTTGGTCATTTGGACGGTTACGGATCCAGTTACTATGGTTATTTATGGTCTCTGGTTTATGCTCAAGATATGTTTTCAGTTTTCACTGAAAATGGGATTTTAGATAAAACGACGGGATTACGTTACAGAGATATTATTTTGGCGAGAGGCAGCTCTGAAAAAGCCATAGACTTGGTCAAGGAATTTTTGGGTAGAGCACCCAACAATGAGGCGTTCTTGAAGGAGTTGGGATTAGAGGAAGATGAATAATCCCATCTTTAATAAAGGCAATAAAAACCCCGTTCTTGTAATACTACTTTTTTTTAGCTAAAATATTTCATAACTTATTTTTTAAATTGATAACTACAAAATCAGGTTCCCATGATCTACCTAAAAGAAGCCTATGTCTGACGATATTCATGGATATCTTTCATGTGTATAATTCTAGGGAATGGGTTTGACATATAAACTCCTAAAAGACATTATTATGAAAAAATTTTTACTTCTCACGCTCTTTTTTATTTTCTCAAATATTGCCTATGCCCAAATTGATGTGGCTCCTGATAGAGGGCGTGGAGAAGGCCCTTTTAATCAGCTCATTATTAGAGGGGCTACCCTGATCAATGGTAATGGAGCACCCCCTACAGGACCTGTAGATGTAACGGTTGAGGACAATAAAATTGTCAGTATTCAAAATGTGGGTTATCCAGGTCTTGATATCAAAGAGGACAGAAGACCAAAATTAAAAAAAGGAGGTAAAGAAATAGATGCGCAAGGCATGTATTTACTACCTGGATTCATCGAAATGCATGGTCATATTTCATCGCAGAGATCTGGAAAGGCAGAATATGTTTATAAGCTATGGATGGCCCATGGCATTACTACGATTCGTGACCCTTCATGCGGTCAGGGTTTAGATTGGGTATTGTCCGAAAAAGAGCGAAGTATAAAAAATAAGATTACGGCACCAAGAATATTAGCTTACACAAGTTTTGGCCAAGGGAAAAAAAATGGAATTAATAGTCCTCAAGAAGCCATAGACTGGGTGAGAAATAATGCAGCTAAAGGTGCTGATGGGATCAAGTTTTTTGGTTCAAGACCTGATATATTCAAAGCAGCGTTGCAGGAGAATAAAAAACTTGGGTTGAGATCGGCTTGCCACCATGCACAAATGGATGTTGCATTGATGAATGTACTGGAAACGGCTAGAAATGGTCTCACCACTATGGAGCATTGGTATGGGTTACCAGAGGCCCTTTTTGAAGACCGGACGGTACAGAATTATCCATTAGATTATAATTACATGAATGAGGGTGATCGATTTGAGGAGGCAGGAAAGCTGTGGAAGCAAGCCGCATTACCTCATTCACAAAAATGGAATGAAGTAATGGATGAGCTCCTGTCCTTAGATTTCACTATTGACGCTACTTTTGTGCCCTACAGTATTTTCAGAGATGTACAACGAGGAAGCAGTTTACCTTGGCATAAAGACTACACGCGACCCGCGCTGCTTGACTTTTTTCTACCGGCAAGGGATTCCCATGCGGCGGCTTATTATGATTGGGGAACGGAAAAAGAAACTCAATGGAAGGAAAATTACAGGCTTTGGATGGCATTTGTAAACGAATATAAAAATAGGGGAGGTCGGGTCACTGCCGGAGCAGATTCAGGCTATATGTATAATTTATATGGTTTTGGTTATATTCAAGAATTGGAGTTGTTGAGAGAAGCCGGATTTCATCCGATGGAGGTCATTCAGTCGGCTACTTTAAACGCAGCAGAGGCTATTGGAATGGATGAACAGATAGGTACGATCGAGGTAGGAAAATTGGCAGATATGATTTTAATGGATCAAAACCCATTAAAAAATCTCAAGTATTTATATGGAACCGGAGATATTAAGCTGAATGAGACTAATGAGGTAGTTCGTGTCGGAGGAGTTAATTATACCATTAAGGATGGAATTATATATGATGCGAGACAACTACTTGAGGATGTGAAGAAAATCGTGGATGAAGAAAAGGAAGCAATACCCGATTGGGAAAGCTTATTGATTCAATCTATTGATCGTTAAATGTGTCTTCTTGAATATTAAAGAGGCATCAGGTACTCAACAGCAGCCAGAGCCTGGCATACAGTTATTTTGAGAATCACTTAGCTGAGAGATTTTAATTTTAGGCTTTGAGACAGGGATGCCGCATTTTTCTGGATCCAGGCAATCGGTTGATTTTTTGGTGAGCAAAAAATGTTGGCCGTTAAATGACAATCCATATTTCTTAATGGTATCCTCTTGATATTCTACCTCGATGTTTAAGTTTTCTATTTCAAGCGCATTTTCGGCAAGGGAGATGATCTCTAATAAGTCTTGGGGGTGTAGTCTATGCACGCAGTCATCGGCTTCCCACAGCTGAAAATTGACGGTAGCTTCTTTTCTTACCTGACCACCACAATCAATAAAATGCTTGCTGACTTTTCCCACTTCTGTGACATGGAAGTGAGGAGGCACCGATGTGCCATTGGGTAATTTAAAATGAATTTCGTCAAGGGTCAAGAGAGATTCTTTTATTTCTGATAGCTTCATATGGGTCATCTGAATTTTTTACAATTTATCTGCTAGAGTGACGTTTATAGCTGAGTTGTTCTTTATTTGAAGTACCAAAATTAATCAAAAAACAGGTGAGCTTTTCAACCATTCTATTGAATATTTTTTGGTTTTATTTTGTAAAATAAGGAGTATTGAAAAAGTGAACAGTAAAATCTCTTAATTTTTTTCCTTTTAAATCAAGGAGATCCAAACAAAGCGGTATGCATCAGGGAGGGAGGCATGTTGCCGATAGTTAATAATTTTTCATGAAAATTAGACAAACTAAAATCCGAGCCTTTCATCGCTTTATACTCAGCTCTCAGCTTTAATATTTCGGTCATTCCCATAAAATAGCCTATAAAATAACCAGGTCTCGAAGATGATGAATCTATCTCTAATTGGGCAGCCCATCTCAAAAACCCGACCTGATCGGTCATTAGGCGAATAGATTCTTCATAAGTAAGCCTTCCGGAATGCAAGCCTACATCATAGATAACCCTTGCGTTTCTCCACAGACGCAACTGCAGCTGTCTCAGCTTAATTTTATCACTTGGATAAAAGCCCGTCTCTAGCATCAACTGCTCATTGTATAAGCCCCAGCCTTCACTGAAAAGAGAGAGGCCATTGTTTCTTCTTAATGCGTTGGGATTATGCATTTGATAAAGACCTTGAATATGGTGACCACCATAGGTTTCATGAGGAGCCGTTACGATGATGACACCCCAGTCATGTTCTACCAAATATTCATCTTTTGTTTGTTTGTCCCAATAATCTTCGAAAGGGTTTATTTTCCATTTTGAAGTAAAATAACCCTCATCATCAAGCTCGGTGGCCCTCGAAAAATTACCATAGTAAGAAGTCTTTCTTAAATATTCTTCTCGTGCGACTACTTTTACACGCTCTTTCCAAGGGATAGGGATTAAACCTTTGGACTTAATGTGTGCTCCTGACTTGTCGACCCAATATTGATGTGCTGCAATCATTTGATTAGGATCTGGATATTCATTTTTGATAGCTATGAGTAATTCTTTCGTTGTCTTGCTTGAATCAATTTTCCTAGCCAACGCATCCATTTCTGACAATGTTCTTTTAAACTCAACCCATCCAAACTCCCACAAGGTTTCATCATTATAGTCTAGAAGGAATTGGTTCTTGAGCATTTTATTATAAGTAGCTTTTCCAATTGAAAAAGTAGTCTCTTTTTTCAGAGGTAAATCATCTGAAATGAATTGAGTGAATCGAGTCAGTTGATCCAAAACTCGAGATGAGGCCTCAAGTATGTGTGTTTTACTGGCAACATCACATGTGTTGAGGATGTTTTTTATTTCAATGTCAAAAATTTCTCGTGAATTTTTGGCCATATACAGTCCTAATTCTTGAAATCTAGGTACATATTCAACTAATTGCTCAAGGCCACTATTTAAGTCATTATAAATGATAGGTAAGGTTTTTAGTAAAAAAACAGCTTTTTCCTCACATGATTTTGGACCATTGAGGTTACTTGAAAGGGTTCTAAAATTCATATAATCTCGAGGATCTCGCTTCCATGATTGAATATCTTCATAGGTGATTTCTTTACCCACCAGGAGGCTTTCAATAAACCGATGATCAATTTTTTGTTCATCGTTCAAATCATCAATATTTACAGACCTTAAACGCTTTAGTTCTTTTTTGACGTTATTTAATTCTGAGGAAAAGAATTTTTCGCTGAGTCGATTAGGAGTCGTTGAAAAATCATTTTTATTCTTATTAAATGATTCAACAATCTCTGAGAAGTTCACAGGCTTAAGATCATGTAAGCAGCCAAAGCAGAAAAATAATAAGATGATATATGTTTTGCTCATGGAAGGTTATTATTTAAGATAATTTCGTGAAATAATTTAATTTTTCTTATGCTAGAATCAAAGTACTTGAATGAATATTTTATATCTCAATGAGGTATTTGTCGTTATCTCGACTTTAGTTTTAACTTAAAAAAATAGATGGTTTAACTAATGGGAGATTTAACGTATTGATTTTTTATTAAAAAATAATGTCCAATAATCAATTTTGTGCATGGATATGTATGTGATTTTAATAATTTCAGATGCAAGAACGATACAATTATATTTTTTTAGGATCAAAAAGTATGTTGTAGGCACAGAAACATTCGCGACTCCCATTTTAATAGTTGCTAGTTTTAACATTTTGTTAAATTTAGCTACTGTTTAGATCAATCACAGAAGTTATCGATAGGAATTGGAATATTCATACGATACGTCATTAAGGTCCGATCTATAGATCAAAGGTTTTGATGGAAGTAAGGTGCGAGGGCATATATTTTCTTGAAAAAACAGAGGGGTTACCTTTTAGAGTAAGGGGGTATTAAACGTATTAAATCCTTCATGATAACGGGTTTTGGTGGACATATATTTTTATTAAAAAAAATCACTATTCATTAAAAATTGCATAAATTGTGAGGGCAAAAGCAAATTTTCAAAAGCAATTAAATCACAAAAAATGAAAAATTTTAAAAACTTATTATTTCTCAGTGCATTGCTGTCCATGACTTTGTTTATGTCTTGCACAGAGGATGATGACCTTGAGGACATCGATAATGGAGGTGTTGCCAACGACAGTACTGGCGTTGCCAATGACAGTACTGATGTTGGGGTGGTGACTTCTAGTTTTATGACGCTCGGACAAGATACTATTCTATTGGGTTTGGGTGCCTTAGAATATTATGGAATCGAGAGTGAAGAGGAGATACCATTTTTGGGATATTCAAACATAAATGGAGAGCCCTGCTTTGACTTACCTTACAATACAGATATTATGCTGCAGGGAGGTAGTTATTCTGTAACTCAACTCAATGCTTTTATGGAGGCAGAGAGCCAAGAAGAGTTCGATGCATTGGCATTAGAATTCGGTGCCGGAAAGGTAGTAGGGATTATTTCTTGGTTGGATCATGATGATGAGCAGATATCCAGTGGTGAGTATGTTGATGGTTTGCAGTTTTTCAATGATCATTTCCCCAATTATCCAATGACTTCTATTGATGAGTTAGATGAGTTTATTGAAGGCAAATATGAGGAAACTTATGGATCTGCTTGTATGGAGTGTGAGGAAGCATACCAAAATGCATGTGCTGGAGATGAAATGACTTTTGATGTTTGGGATGAAGAGACACAAGATTACGTGGAGGTCACAGAAGTCATGACCGGAGAAAGACTTTATGAGACTTATTTGTATTCTTATAATTGCCGACTCACTGGTGTAGATCGAACATGGATGGATGAGGTATGTAGTATGGAGGATTTATCTTTTGGCAATTTGATTAATGAGTTTGAGATAGGGATGATTTCTGCTGACGAAAACGGAGAAGTTACCGATCAATTTTACGAGGTTTCCAATGTCACTTTAGATTTTGAAATCCTTGGTGATGGCGTGTATTCCATAAATGCTAGCGGAGATGCAATGATGTATGATGGGGAGAGTGAAGAGACGATCTCGGATCCCATACCGTTTACAATTACATACACGGGTATTTTATATCAAGAAAATTATGAAGATGAAGATCAAGGAGGAGAGGGTGATTATTTTGAAGATTGTGACGTTGAAGATTTATCAACTCAAGAAGGTTGGTGGGTTGATTCTGTATTAGTCATTTATCCTGATGCTGAAATTGATCACGTATTGTTAAATGTTTGTCAGACGGGTGATTATAGAGATGAATATTTAATGGTTTTTATAAAAGATGGAAGTTATCAAGAGGAAGAAGGTATAGAAATTGACTATTTCTGTGAAATTGTATTTGAAAACACAACGCAAGAGCTTATTTATAACGGATGTGCAAATTGCGATTTTTCTGATGTTGATGTAGATGAATCAGGATATTGGACAGTACATCTTGATTCTGCTTACCAAGGTATAACTATTAACCACATCGAAATAGTTGATTGTAGTGAGTTGTACCCCGAAGATCCAAGGATGCTAAATATTTACTTAGACAATGGTTGTGTCATTACTTTTGATGATGAGACTGAAACGGTTTGGTCAGAGTATTGTCAAACTTGTACAACAACTGAAATTGATGTGACGGAAGAGGGTTATTGGACCCCTCTCATTCCTGAAGACGAAGTCATCGTGAACATCACATTAGATGAATGTATTTTTGATGACAGGGAACCTGAGAGTTATCTTCATGTTCATTTTGAAAGTGGTTGTTTTATGGTATTCGATGCTATAGAAGAGGTTTTGCTTGCAGATTTCTGCTCAGAAGGGCCAGATAATGAAGATTGTAGTACTATTGAGGTTTCAACTGATGAAGGAGGCTATTGGTTAGATATCCTCAATGGTACAGGATTTGATTTACCTTATGTAATTGATCAAATGCTTGTTGAGACTTGTAGAAATGAATTTGAAGATCCTGAGGTGGACTCAAGAATCGTATTTCTTATTTATGCTGATAGTTCTGTGAGAGTTATTGGATTTGATGAAAAGGCTCAAAAGATTGATCATGATAGTGATTTAGATTCGCTGGAAAATTGGAGTTTGATATCATTAGATAATACGCAATGGGCTGCAATGATTGCAGACAATTATCCTAATCAAGTGGTTGAAGCTGTCTACAGAAACTCATATGAAGATCCATTTGACAATGAGGAACTTGATGATATATTTGTTTTCTTTGAAGATGATTGCTTTGTAGTCTTAGATGATGCTAATGGCGAAATTTGGTGGGATCAATGTAAGGGTTTGATTAATGATGATGATACAGTTGATTCTGATGGGGATGGGGTAGACAGCGGTCGAAAAGAGCTGCGCACTCAAGTCCTCTTCGGAAAAACTATTTCTTCCAGTGCTGTCAAGTCACAGTCTCAACAATTTGTTCCTGCTATTCGTGGGCAGAAAACTAACTTGATCAAGAAGGGCGTCATTAGAAATAAAGTAGATATCAATATATATTCTAAGCGCGATAATTCGAATATCAAAAAAGTGAAAAAACCGCAATTCTCTTTTTTGAGATAAGTATAAATAGAAGTAGATTTTAAGAAGCCGATGATAGATTTAAAATCTATTATCGGCTTTTTTTATATTATTAATCATTACTAAAGAGTTAAAAAATTCTTTATGATTTTTGTGAATTTAAGAATCTTTTTTGGTGTGCAATTTGATATTTTAAAATTAGTATCATGGAATATTACATCTCAATTTTATCGTTGAGAAGGCTATGATTGCAACGGATGGTGTCTCAGGGTTTTTATTGATTTTCATTTCACTAAGTAAAATATAAATTTTATTTATTAAATTAATTAATTGAAGTAGTCTCACGTTTGAAAAGACATTTTATATATCGAAACTAAAAAAGATATTTAAATGATGTGTTCGAATTGAGCGCAGTAGGTTAGGATAATTAAAAAGTCCCTTTCATGAATAAAACACCAAAACAATTAAGCCTAGAGCATACGCTTTTTGCTTGGTCAAATCAAAAAGGCCTGGATCCCATTCATATAAAAAAAGCCAAAGGGATTTATCTCTATGATGATCAAGGAAAGCGTTATATAGGTTTTTCTTCTCAGCTGATGAATGTCAATATTGGGCACGGTAGAGAAGAGATTACCGAAGCGGTTACAAAGCAGATGGAGTCTTTAAGCTATGTTTCTCCCCCTTTTACCACGGATTCTCGTGGTTTGTTAGGAGAAAAATTGGCTTTGATAACTTCTGATCATCTGAATAAGGCTTTTTTCACGTTAGGTGGGGCGGAATCAAATGAAAATGCCATTATTTTGGCACGACTTTATTCTGGAAAGCATAAAATCATTACGCATTATAGGTCCTACCATGGAGCGACCATGGGTGCCGTTAGCGCGGGAGGTGATCCAAGAAAAAACGAAATCGATAATCAACAGGCCCCCAATTTCATCCATGTCGAGAATCCCTATTATTATAGATGCCCATGGTACTCATCTAGCTTTGAAGAATGTGGGGACCGCGCTATTAAAAATTTAGAAAATACTCTTCTTTATGAAGGCTCTAATAATATTGCGGCTATTTTAATGGAAGGTGAATCGGGCACTTCGGGCTGTATTAAATATCCACCTTATTATCTTAAAGAGGTGAGTGCGCTCTGTAAAAAACACGATATCTTACTGATTATCGATGAGGTGATGAGTGGATTTTGTCGAACCGGAAAATGGTTTGGTTATGAGCATCATGATATTGAACCTGATATTGTGAGTATGGCCAAGGGGATTACTTCGGGTTATATTCCATTGCGAGGTATTATGGTTTCAGATAAGATCGCCAATAGCTTTGCGGATAAGATTCTACCTTTAGGGCTTACTTATAACTCCCATGCGGTGGCCTGTGCAGCTGCCTTGACAGTATTGGATATCTGTGAAAAAGAGAATTTAAATAGTCAGGCCGAGCATATAGGAGCCTATACGGATGCATGCATGGCCAAGTTGATAGAAAAACACCCTTCGATAGGAGATTGGAGAAACACAGGTATGTTGGGTTGCTTGGAGTTGGTTAAAAACAGAGAGACCAAAGAGCCTTTGGCACCTTTCAATGCAAGCCCATCAGAAATGCATATGATGAATAAAGTAGTAGGGAAGCTCAGGGCATTGGGTATGTTTACTTACTCAAAATGGAATTATATATTTGTCGCGCCTCCGCTAATTGCTAAAAAAGAAGAAATTGACGAAGGCTTGGACATCATTTCGAAAGCCTTATCGGTAGCTGATGAATATTGCCATTAAACTGAATTAGGGAGATTAAGTTATTCATTTTAGCCATTTATTTTGGCATCTCATTTTTCATCCTTTTTTATCATTATTTACTTAAGTGCTTAGATTGATGCAACAGGATCTGCTTTTGAAGTCTTCTGGGCTGGAATTATTTTATTGATGCTCTTATCGGTTATGCTATTGTTTTTTATATCACATTTGGAGGGTTTATTGCCGTGGCATGGTCGGATTTCATTCAAGGGTCTTTGATGTTTTTGGCGCTATACGCCTTGCCTTTCATTGGGCTATTTTTTTTAAACCAGGAAATGACTTTTTGGTAAAGTATAGCCCATATTGATCCGGATTTAGTATCACTCTAGGGGTTAGGTGGATTTAATTCCGTCAACGCGGCTACTATCATTGGCTGAACCTGTATTGGATTGGCTTTTTTAGGATCCCCTCAGATTTTTGTTCGGTTTATGCCCATAAAAAATGAGGCCGAAATAGTTGGGGAAAGTGAGTAGCTGTATTTTTTACATTTTTTAGTGATTGTATTGCAGTTTTGATAGGGATTATGGTCCAATATTTTTTCACTAAAGTGGGTTATCATGTTGAAGAAACACTTGGAAATAACGGGCAAAATTCATTGATACTGCTAGTCGAATATTTATTACCCACTGTATTTGTTGGTATTTATATGGTGGTTATTTTGGTCGAAAGTATGTCCACGGTAGATTCATTATCGGCATCAAGCGTGCTCTTTTTAGATATTAAATCCTACCGTTTCACTTAAAAAGCTCATGAGTATCTTTCGAATTATGACATTTTTTTAGCCTCTCTCGCTTTATTAGTGGCTATATCAACCCCAGAGCGGACCATATTTTGGTTTGTATTGATAGGGTTTCATGGTATAGCAGCGAGCTTTTGTCTGACGATTATCCTTACCTTATTTTGGAAGGGATTTACTGAAAAAGAACCATTTCAGCGATGATATCGGGATTTCTTGGCGTTTTGTTTTTTAAATTTATCATGCCTAAATTAGAGAGCATTGGAATTTATTTTTGACAAAATAGCAGAGTTGGTACCGGCATTATTCACCGGACTTTTGTCAGGCTATCTAGTTTCTAAGTTATTTCCAGACAAACCGGCTACTGAATGATATTAAAGCGTATCCTAAATTATTATGTTTCATAAAATCATATAATGATGAAAAATTTCAATAGAAGAACATTTTTAGCCTCTTTAAGTCCTTTGGTCATGCTGCCTTTTTATCAACAGTCGATTGATCTCATATTGTATAATGCGAATATTATTACGGTAAATCCCAATCAACCCAGCGCCCAGGCCATAGCTATATCATCAGATAAAATTATTGTCGTGGGAACCAATGAGTCTATACTTAAGCTGGCGACTGGCTTTACTAAAAAAATCGATATTTCAGGTAAAACAATATTGCCTGGATTTATTGATTCACATTCTCATCCGGCCTCCTCTGGACGTGCACATTTAAGAAATGTTGATTGTGATCTCAGGTCAATATCAGCAATTAAAAAGGCTATTTATGAGAGAACTAAAAATACCCCAGAGGGTGAATGGGTAGAGGGGTTTAAATATGATGATACCAAAACATCAGAAAAGAGATTTATCAATAATAAAGATTTAGATGAAGTATCGCCCCATCATCCCGTAATTATAAGGCATCGGGGTGGTCATACCGCTTATGTCAATTCTATGGCATTGACTTTAGGGGGAATTGATAGAAACACTGCCGATCCTTTGGGTGGACATATAGAAAGAGATGCTATTTCAGGGGAATTAACCGGTAGGTTATTGGAATCGGCTACTTCTGCAATTGAAAATTTAATTCCAAACATTTTTTCGCGATCAGAATATCAAGCCGGAGCCAAGTTAATTTCTCAAATGATGTCTAAATCAGGAATCACTTCAGTCACTGACGCAGGAACCGATGCTAGGTCCTATCAGAGTTATCAAGATGCTCATGATGCAAAAGAATTAAAGACTAGGATTTATTGTATGATGCGTGGTAGGGGAGTAGATGAAATGATGCGAGCAGGTAAGAAAACGGGAGATGGTGATGAGTGGGTGCGAGTGGGTGCGATGAAATTGGCCTGTGATGGATCTATTTCAGAGAGAACGGCTAGACTCTCAGAATCTTATATTGGCCGACCCAATGACTATGGTATCATCGTCAATGATGAAGAGATGCTCTATGAGCAAGCCGTAAAAGCGCATAAAAAAGACTGGCAAATAGGGATCCATGCCAATGGAGATGTGGGTATAGACATCGTGCTTAATGTATATGAAAGATTGCAAAAAGTGTATTATCGAAAAGATCCTCGATTTAGACTGGAACACTGTACGGTTATTAATGATGATTTAATCAGAAGAATCAAAGCGCTAAAAGCTATTCCTACTCCATTTTCTACTTATGTCTATTGGCATGGAGAGAAAATGAAAGAATATGGTAAAGAAAGGTTGGAACGGATGTTTGCAGTCAAAAGTTTTTTGGATGCAGGTATCAATGTCACCCAAACTTCAGACTATCCTCCAGGACCTTTTGAACCTATGATGGCGATACAATCAAGCGTAACTCGACGAGATTATAATGGAAATCTTTGGGGTCCTAGTCAAAGAATAACTGTTGAAGAGGCCATAAAAGTAGGTACCATCCATGGCGCCTATGCCTCCTTTGAAGAACAGATAAAAGGATCTTTAGAGGCAGGGAAATTAGCTGATTTAGTGGTTTTGGATCAGAATCCGCTCAAAGTGGATCCGATGAGCATTATAGATATCCCTATTCAAAGAACGATGGTGGGGGGTAAGTGGTCTTATGAATCTTAATAGCAGAAGAGGTCTAAATGAAATAAAAAAAGCAAGGTTTGTATAGACCTTGCTTTTTTTGTTTGGGCCTGTTCTTTTACCATTTACCCACCATAATTCGAGTCACTGACCGAATGATTGAAACGTTTCCATCTAATACGTCCATGTATTCGCTCCATGCTTTTTTGGCGGCAGTATTGGTTTCTCGATAACTACCAGAGTTCATCATAGTTTTAAAATCATCCATACCTACTAGAACATAATGAGATTCTCCATAGGGGCTTCGTCCCGCATTGAATCTGCCAAGTGTGACCCTTCTGTCAGTAGGATTGTACTTGCCATTGTATTTTTTAAAATGGGTGGCAAAGGTAGCGGCATCGTTGACTTCTAAAAAAATAACGTTTTGAATGGGATGAGAACCAGGTTCTCCAAAGGAAGCAATACTGTTGCCTTGCCCAGCGCTGTGTGTAGTGGCATAGTTATTTAATTTGGTTAAGAACAACTTCCAATCGGCAGTAGATTCTTTGGCGTATTGATTGCTTAGATCATCTAATGAACCTGTGAAAACTATCGAATGCGTATAATCTACCGAGTGGTCGAAAAAGTGATTTTCAAAAAGATAAACGCTAATACCTGCATTTTTACTTTCTTCTTGACTGAAATAGGCATCCATCAGTCCGGCTACGGTTTCGATATCCTGATCTGCTACAGTTATGTTATAAGAAGACCAATAATATTCTTGGGCCTGCAAAAAGGAACTCATAAAGATCAATAAAATACTGAATATTTTTTTCATGATTTTGTTAGTTTACTTGTTTCGAAAATAATTTAGACTTGTAGTTTAATTAAAAAATATTTGGATAACCAAAGATTTAACTAGAGATATAGGTTCGACGATTACGGCTGCCAAGGAATACGGCATCATTAAAAAGAAAAGAGAGGGATCAGAAACCTATCAAGAAGTTAGTAATTCTGTCTTTAATTTTGGGATTTTGCGCTTAATTATAGCCTCAGGGCGAGACATGAGTAGTAGCTATTAACTTTAATGGCGCTTCTTTTTTTAATGAGTGACGGGTAAAACACCTTTAGATTATGAAACCAACTTCCTGAGCCAATCATAATATAAACTGATGCCTAAGAAAAGGGTCATAAGCCAGATGATTAAGAGATTAAAATAGAGCGTATCCATATGATATCCCAAAATGTATTTTGAAGGAGCATAAAATATGGTTCTAAAGTCCATTAAATGTCCAGGAGAACGTTTTTCTTGAAAAATAGGATAGATTTTTTGAATCAATTGGTTGTCCACCTCTATGATTCGTTGGGGTGCACTTATATTTTTTACTAAGGAAGCAATGGCTTTATTGTGAGATTTTGACTTCAGTAAAGCCTGGGCGTCATTAGGGATAGGATCAAGTATTTCATCTTTCTTTATTCTCCCTTTTTTTGCTTTGTTGTTGTAATAAATTCTCAAATCTTCGAAAAATGCTTCCGCTTCATGCATCAGGGTAGGTGAAAAGGAATCTATTGTAAGCTGATCTATTTTCGTGAATTTGTCAACACCAATAATTTTTAAAACATTCGTTATTTCGTTCCGCAAGGTAGTTAAACGATCTGCAACTCCTTTTAACTGCTCGGGAGATTGACTTCTGTAATGCATATTTACAAAATCTAAGTGACTTTGTAATTTCGGGATATAATAAATGGCAGCGTACTCATTTTGAGATATTTCTTTATCTAACTCATAGGTTATTTTTCCATAGGCATTGTCCTTAAATTGAGAAACGGCCAAGGCTTCAAATGCCCATCTACTGGCCATGATTTCACCAATCATGGGTACTTTTTGCTGTGAAGTTAGGGCGGTATTTAATTTATCAAAATTAACTACGACACCACTTAATAAAAGTTGCGGTATGATGAGTAAAGGAATGAGGATATACACCGTCACGGCTGATTTAAAAGCACTAGAGATGTTCAGTCCTAATATATTAGCAAAGCAGGATACAGAAAACAAAATGATCCAAGTACTCACATTCATATCCTGTATCTCCAGGATCCAATTACTGATCCATACAAAGCTTAAAGTTTGACCCAATGAAATACTGAATAATATGACGATTTTGGACAACAAATAGCTCAAACGGCTCAAATTAAGGAAGGCCTCTCGCTTTAAAATTTTTCTATCTCGAATGATTTCCTCAGCACTGATGGTTAGCCCCATAAATAAAGCAACAATGACACTCATGAAAAAGAAGACAGGAAGATTCAGATTTTCTTCTAAGGTATATTCACTGCCGCTCGTACCATTGTATCTGATAATGAAGGCCAATAAGAAAGCGAGTAGTGGGGCTTCCAGGAAGTTGATGAGTAGGTACTGTTTATTGCTCAATTTTGACATCAGGTCACGTTGACAAAAAAGCATCCATTGCTTGATCTTATTTGGGATGTCTAAGGTTTTGTGAGGTAGATTGATGGCTTCTTTAACTGACTTCAATTCGATATTTTTCAGATAATGAGCGTGCCATTCTTCGGGTGATATCTTTCTTTTTTGAGTAAAATGCCCATTTTCGTCAATCATCTTACTCTCGATGATATTGAAGATTTGTTCTGGATTAGCGCTGGAGGTGGTATTGACTAACTGCACCAATGATCTAAAGTAAGGGATGGCTTCCGTAGGGTTACCGTGGTAGATTTGATAACCACCGACATCTAAAATGATAAGTTCATCAAACATTTTGAATATATCCTCGGAGGGTTGATGAATGACTACGAAAATCAATTTCCCTTTTAACGACAATTCCTTTAAAAGATCCATGATATTTTCAGAATCTCTGGAAGACAGACCGCTGGTGGGTTCATCTACAAATAAAACTGAGGGTTCTCTAATCAATTCAAGGCCTATATTGAGTCGTTTTCTCTGTCCACCACTGATGGTTTTGTCAAGTGGACTCCCTACCTTTAAATGAGCGGCTTTATTGAGGCCTAGGGCATCCAAGAGGTTTTGAGATAATTCGATTAATTCTTTTTCACCTTTGTTTTTAAAGCAAAGCTTTGCAGTAAAAAGTAAATTATTAAAGACAGTCAATTCTTCTACTAGGAGATCATCTTGAGGGACATAGCCTATGACGCCCTCTAATTTAGCTTTATCCTTATGAAGATCAATACTATTGATCTTTAAGCTTCCGGTAGAGGGATTATCATTGCCATTTAATACATTTAATAGGGTTGATTTCCCAGCGCCACTGCCCCCCATCAATGCGATCAATTGTCCACCTTCTGCTGCCAGGTTCACGTTTCTTAAACCAATATTTCCATTAGGAAATTTATAAGAAATATCGGTAGCTACAAAACTCAATTGAAAAAGACTGTCGGGTTTCTTAAACTGAGTTAAGATACTGCTAAAATAGACAGGAGAGCTATGATGACTCTTTATTACGCACCCCAATGACAAGATGTAGACATGATTTTTGATCATGACAAAGTTGTTCAGCATGATATCTGTCGAACCTATGTTTTTGGCAAAATAGATATCAAAATCAGGAATTCTTAATACCGCTACAAATCCATCTAAATGATCCATTTGGATGGATTTAGTAGGTTCTGAGGATTTTACTTCCCCATCATCAATGAGCAACATATGCTCTGAATCAACACTAGCCGAATGGGTAGCAAAAACAAATTGCTTGATCAAATCTGTTACTTGATCGCTAAAATATAATTGTTTAGAAATTTTGTAGAGGAGTTCATTTTCTTTTACTGATACGTGCCCATCGGCAATGACCATTTCCATTAATCGTATGACAATGATGGTTTTTTGATTATTTGATTGTTCTTGATTAACGCGACTGCATATTTCATCTATCGTATCAGTCTGTTCATTGGCCAGAGTTGTGTATTTTCGAAACACATTGAGGTAGGTGTCTAAATCTTGATGTGATACCTCCTCTCGTAAAAAACGAGTAACAGTTTGTTCTTCCTCCGCTGTGACTCCATCTTCTCTTGCGATTAATCCCAATAATTGAAGAATGGCATTTAGAACTTGTTCACTCATTTTTTATCTGATTAGTTACTTTATCTGCGAGGACTGAGTTTTAAAGAATCGCTTGATGGCATTAAATCAAATAGGATGATCTTTAGCAATAAAAAATCCATTTATCCATTTCACAAAAATCAGGGGTGTCTCGCTTTGTCTTGTTGGTTAAAAAGAAACGTTTGTAGATTAAAACTCTAAACGTCACAACAAAAAGACTTATTGAACGAATGAGTTCCTTATCCGACTGATTTCAGCAGTAAGATGATCAAGTACCTTGGATTGTAACATCATATCGCCTTTATTTGAAGCAATTTGAGCACTGATTTCAATCAATTCGTTCTCATAGATCATTTTAATTTTGTTTAAATCCATCAATAGTGAACTCAGAGTCTGGTTATCATCAAACTTTTTAACTATTTGGATCAAATTATCAAGCCCTTCTTTTTGATCAATGACCACCTTGATTAATGGCTCTAAAATAAGATCTCTTATTTCAGCAGGCGTGTCTTCAGGGTAATTTTTAATGAGCTGAGTGGAGATATACAAACCTTCAACAATAGAACCAGACAAAATTAAACTAGCTATATCTAATCTTCCTGTACTTTCCAGAAGTTTATTGGACTGGTTAGAGGCCTCATCTACCAATGTTTTTAAGGAATCTTTATTCAACAAATTTTGCTCAAACCTGAGCATGAATTCAAGATCTACCACCGAATTGACACCTACTGCTTCAGAAAGTTTTTGACAAGCACCGATATATTCTAGTGCTGATTGCGTTTTGTCGTAGGAAATCAAGTAACCAATATCTGTTGTATAAATACCTATATTAACAGCAGATTTAGTAATCTCACGGGTATAATCATCCACTTTTGATACCTTATTGACTGCCGTACCATCAAAATCACTACCGGTCGCCATTAATAGATAGGGTATTTCTGAAGGAGGAGGAAAGGAACTCAATAAGGCATTAACGTCTGCATTCATTTGATTTTTTGCTGTTTCAAATTCAGCACTTTCTGATGCAGAAGATTTACTCTTTACCGCATCCCCACAAGAATTAATGGCAAAAACTAAAATGAATAGAAATGATTTGAATTTTGCAGAATGGATATTCATAATTATTTTTTTTAGATGATAAAAGTAAGTAAATATCTATTTAATCCGTGCGAAGTATTTAAAATAATTATGAAAAAACAGATAAGACTCTAATTAAAAGGAAAACAAGGATAAGATACTTTGTCTTTTTTTTAAAATTCCAAAAAAGTTTAGTCAGAAGTATTCTTACCGTTGCATCATAATGTGCCATAACTCCATGGGGGCTAAGGCTCATTATTTAACAATATGGATCGAGGTTCACTGAACTCTTAATGAGCTGCTTATTTTTTCAATACTTGGATTTCAACCCTTCTGTTAAATCCTTTTTGTTCTTTATTATCGTTGTCTTTCAAAGGTTTCCATTCACCATAATAGTACACCTCTATCTGCTCATATTTGGCTCCAAATGTTTCTAGTTTTCTGCGTACCGTCTCCGCTCGCTTTTTCGATAGAATGAGATTGTAATTCTCATCTCCATCATTATCGGTATGACCGACAATGATGATCTGATATGCGCTTCCATCGGAGAAATCATATCTATTTACCAATTCAATGATTTGGTCATTATAGCTATTAGTGAGAGTCGCATCGTTGCTGTCAAAATAAACATTAAGGTCTTCAATGAAACCTCTGAAAGACCCTGAGTTCGAAGCTCGGTCAGTCTTCTTATCCTTGTCATCCTTATTTTTATCTTTCTTGCTCTCCTTATCATTTTTGTCATTATTGATGACTGTTGTTGTTTCTATTGAAATGGGATTAATGGTAATTTGAGTACCATCGGGCATTTCATTATCAACTTGTTCTTTTTTGATTTGTTCGATTTTTTCTATGGTATGATTTGGGTCAATATCTTTTTTGTTTTTGTAAAAATCAATTTTCTCAAGATTGGTTGAATCAATAGGACAGCCTTCATTGTAGATAGATCCTGAAATTTCAGGACATTTATCAAGTAAATTAGTAGTGCCATCACCGTCATTGTCGGTACAACATCCTGTATTTTCAAAAGGGCAGCCATTATTAAATTCAATGCCGGCGATGTCAGGACATCTGTCTACTACATCGATCACTCCATCTTTGTCACGATCAGGACACCCGTAGTGAATGGGCAATCCGGCAATTAAAGGACATTGATCATTCAGATCCAAAATGCCATCTCCATCGGTATCAGGGCATCCATTGTGCTTTTTGGGACCAGGTGTGTAAATACAATAATCTTGAGCATCCGGAATTCCATCTCCATCCGTATCCGGACATCCCAACAGACTCAATAAGCCGGGATCGTACAAACAACCATCTTTGCTGTCAGATACTTTATCACGATCGATGTCTGAGGGTACTTTGTATCCTAGATTGAAAACGATGCCAGCGAATATACTTGAGTTGAATCTTGCTCTTTTACCCAGTAGTCCTGTGATATTATGCATACCTCCGACGACAGATATGATACCATCTCTGGCATTCAGTCTGTTCGTCAGCTCAAGCAGATTGACACGACCGGACAGTCCCACATTGAACTGACCGTTCCTCTGAATGGATAACGGAAGGGCTACTCCTATCTTTTCAGAACTATATCTCGGAACAATTGAGTGTATCGATTTCACATGTACTTTGTGGAGATCAGATTTTCTTATTAAGGCTGTGGAGGAAGTATAACCTAAAAATAAGTTTTTTGAGAAGTGATAGTCTGCGTGCAAATTGAGCGAAGTGGGAAGGTTCATATTGAACATTTCATCTTGCTTTTGATTTTTAGTGGAAGCATCCGCAAAATCATCAAAACTCTTAAAAACAGTCGTTTCATCTAGTTTTTGGATGTCTAAATCGACAAAGGTGAGCGCTCCGAGTGCTTCTGTGTCATAGGTATTATTGGCAGTGGTAAAATCGTAGGAGAGGCTATCTCGAGTAAACCTCACCCTTCCAATATCGGTGATGCTAAGGCCAAATTTGAATAAATATTTCGTGCGATCGTATCGCTCAATATTTGTTTCTCCATCCATGTCATAATTGAACCTGTTGTATTTTGGACGATATTCATACACTGCTCCTAAATCTAGTCCGATACCTGTATTTCTCGAAGTAAACATATTGCCTTTTTCGGCTCTGCCATAATTAAATTCGGTAGAGGCAAAAGTGGCCTCTGAGCTGGCCGAACCATCGAATTCAAAGCTTCCCTGATCAGAATAGAGATAGGTAGCATCAATACCATTAATCAATTTAACAGCAATTCCTACTTTTATAAAGTTAGCTTTTTCATTTTTTATGACCCGGGCATAGTTAAATCTATTCTCTAAATAGATTAACTGATTGTAGGAGTAATTTTCAAATGAAATAGGGGTATTTAAAGGTGTTGAGTTATCATAATCGTTGTGAATGGCATTGGTCCATTCGTTAGAAAGACCATCCAGATTACCGAAGGATCGAATGCGAAAACTTAATCCAATGGCGTTATTGTGATTGATTTCATAACTTACTCCAACTAAGTCAATACTAGAATTTCTGGACTGGTATCCGAGTCCAGAATGATCTCTATATCTGGAACTTTCATTTCCAAAGGTCTTACTCAGAATGCTTGTATTACTACCTGTATAGTTATTAGTTTTTAGGTTATTTAAAGAGCCGCTGATGCTTAATTTTTGAAGAGAATTGACAATAGATGCAGGTTGAAAATAGGAAGTGGAATAACCTATATAATTGTCTAATGCATTTCCCCCAGAATAATTATTTTGAGCGAATACGTTGAGACATGTGAAAAGGGTTCCTATCACTAAAATGGGAAGTCTAAATTTCATAATGAGTTAATTCTTGAGGTTATGGCTGTTGCCTGGTTGTATTGAGGGAGCTAAAACTGTGCTCTTTTGACTTCAAATATAAATTATTATTATTTTTTAAAAATGTTATCCTTTATTTAAAACTAAACACTACAATTTAAATTGAATTCCTTGGAAAAGGCCTTATTTGATGATTGATTTTATTATCAGCGATGGCAATAAGCAGGTTATCAAGTTATGAATTTATGCGTTGACCTGATATTGAGTAAATAAATAGGGTGATTTAAAAGTTGTATTTTAAGCATTATAGAATTGTGGACATCCGGCTGAGATCATAAAAAAATAGGTATTGATTCTAATTGCGGAGCTAATAAGGCATATCTTTAAAAAACATAATTTAAATCATCATGGCTAAAGGCATCAACACGAAAAAAAATGTAAAGAAGGAACCCGCCAAAACACCAAAAGAAAAGAAGGCAGAAAAGAAACTTAAAAAGGGTAAGTAGTAGTTTCTATGTATTTCAACGAGGTTGTCGCGCGTGTCATCTTCTTATTTAAAGATGTGATGACCTATGAAATCACTTTTGTGCCTCTAGTATCCAGCCTCAGGTAGGGGATTGGATATTTGACCAAAATAGAGTTAAATGATGCATCCGATTTAAAAAGATTAGCAAAGACGACTGCCAATAAGAATTACTCCTAACAGCCTTTACTTTCGGAAAACAAAAGTGATCGTCCCACTTGGAGCTATATTACCTGAGGATTGAGCAGTAGATCATTGATACAAATAGGTTGTATTAGCAAGGAACTATTAGATCAAATATTTTTTTGTGATAGGTTATAAGACTGGGATGAATATACTTGAGGTTTATTAGAAGTACTTAGAAAAGAAAACGGCGAAAAAGCTGTCTTGTTTGAAAAATAATAAAAATATCTCTTGGTGAGAAATACCATCAAAAAGGCGTGCTTCCAAGATCATATTTAAGTTATTGGCAATTCTACGAGAAGTTTAAAGGTTATTTTTGGTGAAAATATCTTAATTTTCGAATAATAAGGTAATTAATATATTGTCATACTCCTTATATTTTTACTGTAAAGCATTGAAGGTTTCAAGTTCTGTATTCGGTTTATTAAAGAAGCCCTAATAATCGCCATTAAATCTCATTTTTACTTGTGATGCCAGCCCCACAGCGAAAGTAATGGAGGTGCTAACTATCCACCACCGGTATCAAATGATCCCAACTGTTCATTGGATGATGAACTATATTTTTTGTCAAACGGGGTAATTTTAAGTGATTAAAAAGTAACTCAGTGTTAAGACATATATTATTCATAATTATTTGATTTCCCTTTAACATTTATTTTGATATTACTATATTTAGGCAGCATTTTTGAGCTTTTTCTATTGAAAAAAAATCTGATTTTTGTTAACTTACTTTTCGATTGATTACCTTTTAAATGATCGACATGGAATTAAACAATAGTTGTCCTATCAGTAATGCCATGCAAATCTTGGGGGGGAAGTGGAAAATCATTATTTTGTCAAGGCTTATGGATGGTAAACTTCGTTTTGGTGAACTTGCATATATGATTCCTTTGATCTCTGGAAAGGTGCTAGGAGATCAGTTGAAAGAAATGGAGCGAGACGGTTTGGTGCTTCGTCAGCAGTTTAATGAGACCCCCCCAAAAGTAGAGTACTCATTGACGGAAGGTGCCATTCAGTTGAAAAAGATATTGCAAGATTTGTGTGACTGGCAAAACAAACACAGTTTGACTCATCAGAAGAGCTAGCTACTCATTTTTATGAACCATTACAAAGGATCATTCATTTTTTTACAGTTTATTATTGATTGTTAAATACAATAGATGTGTAGCGAGTGATAATTGGAAGTGTTAAATGGGTCAATTTTTTACTTGGATTTGAGTCAATTTAGTCGCCAATTTTACTGGAATTATAAATGAAGGTGAAGGATCAAAGATTAAGTAGTACTTTTAAAAATTTATATTTAATTATAAATAAATTCTAAAATCAACGCATATTTTCCTTACCTAATGAGATATTTAAAATTATTTTTTACCGTCCATATTTGCATAATATCAGGATGCCAAACGGACTCAGCAAATTTTTCGATTGATTATGAGAAATTTACCTTAGAAAATGGCCTTGAGGTGATCCTTCATGAGGACCATTCTGATCCTGTTGTCGCAGTGGCCACTGTGATGCATGTGGGTTCGAATAGAGAGAAGCCAGGGCGAACAGGCTTTGCTCATTTTTTTGAGCATATGTCCTTCAACGATTCTGAGAATGTGCCTAGAGGGGCCAATAGGAAAATGATTCCTGAATGGGGTGGAACAAGAAATGGAGGCACATGGAATGATGGAACTATTTATTACGAGGTAGTTCCAAAAGATGCATTTGATAAAATTCTATGGATTGACTCTGATCGCTTTGGCTATATGATTAAAACAGTTACTGAGGAAGCCTTAGAACGAGAAAAACAGGTAGTAAAAAATGAAAAAAGAGAAAGAGTTGATAATGCGCCCTATGGCTTTACCAATGAAATCATTATTAAAAATCTATATCCATCGGGTCATCCATATAGTTGGACCGTCATCGGGGAGTTGGAAGATCTTCAATCGGCTGAATTAGTAGATGTAAAGGAATTTTATGAAACCTACTATGGTGCGGCAAATGCATCATTGGTGATTGCTGGGGATATAGATATAGCCGAAACCAAAGCAAAAGTAGTGCAATGGTTTGGTGAAATCAGAAAAGGGCCCGTAGTTCAATCTTTAGCTCCGATGCCTGTAAATCTTGTAGGTTCAAAATCTTTATATTTCGAAGATAATTTCGCCAAACTACCTGAACTGAGAATGGTATTTCCAACGGTTGAGGAATACCATCCCGACGTACAGGCGCTGAATGTTTTATCTGCAGTGCTTGATGATAGTAAAAAGGCACCTTTTTATAAGATTATCGTTCAAGATAAAAAATGGGCACCAGCTGTTTCAAGTTATCAAAGCAGTAAGGAGTTAGCGGGAGAATTCGTAATCCGAGTGCGTGCCAATGCGGGTGTGGATTTAGATTCAGTAAAAAAAGCCATTGATGAAGCCTTTGAATTATTTGAAAAGGATGGATTTGGCGACAAAGAACTTCAAAAAATCAAAGCAGAGTCCGAGACCAGTTTATACAGGAGTATTGAAACCATTCTGGATAAAGCTTATACCTTAGTTAATGATAATGAATATGCTGGTGATCCTGGTTATGTTGTGAAGCGTGCAGATTTAATCAATAAGGTTACCCGAGAAGATGTATTGCGTGTTTACCACAAATACATCAAAGGACAACCCTATGTGATGACAAGTTTTGTACCCTCTGGTCAAACGTCTTTAACAGTAGACGGCGCTATAAAAGCGAAGGTTTTCCAGGAACAAATAGTGGCCAATATCGAAAATGAGGAAGTCAGTCAGGGGGATGAGGCAGTGTACGATAAAACGCCTGCTATTTTTGATAGGTCCGAGCCAGAGTTAAGTGAATTACCGCTATTTGAGATGCCTGATGTATGGATTGAGAATTTAACAAACACAGGAATTCGGATGCATGGCATTGAGAATAATGAAATCCCTTTGGTGACATTTGACATTACATTAGATGGAGGTCATCGCCTGGACCGTGCTGAAAAATCTGGTACCTCTGTATTATTGGCAGATTTAATGATAGAGGGGACGGCATCTAAAACGCCTATGGAGTTGGAAGAGGCGATAGGCTTATTGGGGGCGTCTATCAATATCTACAGTACTAACGAGGAAATAAGAATCTCGGCCACCTGCTTGGCTAAAAATTTTGAGGCAACGGTTTCGTTAATTACAGAAATATTGCTGTATCCGAGATGGGATCAAGCTGAGTATGATAGATTGATACAAAAACGAAGGACTCAATTAGAGGGGAATGAATCGAATCCTACAAATATCGCTTATCGAAATCTTACCAAATTGCTGTACGGACCTGATCATATTTATGCAACGTCTGCTAACGGTACATTGGAGACCCTTGAAAAGCTAACTATTGATGATTTAATGGATTATTATGAAAAGAATATCAGTTCTACCTTAGCAACTATACATGTAGTAGGAGCCATTAAAAGTGACCAGGTTATCAAGGCTTTTGAGTCACTGGATAAAAAATGGAAGATAGGTGAGCGACCCCTAACTGAGAAAGTGAATACCATCCATAATATTGATCAGAAGCTTTATTTTATTGATGTTCCAGGAGCCAAACAGTCTGTTATATTTGTTGGTAAACTGGTACTATCTGCATCGGATGCTTCATTTAATAAGCTATCCTTTGCGAATGAAATTTTGGGAGGAGGTTCCAGTGGTAGGTTATTTCAAACCCTGAGAATTGAAAAGGGTTATACGTATGGTGCTTATTCTTTTGTTGGGGAAAGTAAGGAAGTGTCACCCTTTGTGGCATATTCAAGTGTTAGAGCTAATGCGACCAGTGCATCGATGGAGATCATCGAGGATCTAATACGAAATTACAGTATAACTTTCACCGATGAGGAGGTGGGTATTACTCAAAATAAGTTGATTAAATCGAACGCTGGATCTTACGAAAGTTTGTCTGCAAAACTCAGTCTCTTGCGAAATATGAGCAAGTATAATAAGTCTTTGACTTATCTAGAGGAAGATCAAAATGAATTGATGAACATGACATTGACTAATTTTAGATCAGTCATTGACCAATATTTGGTCGAAGATGAAATGGTATATGTAGTGGTAGGAGACAAGGAATCACAATTAAGCAACCTAAACAAATTGGGTAAGGGGATTGCTGTTGAATTAGACAAAGATGGTAACAGAATGATCTTACAGGACTAAGAATGTAAGGTTTCGACTCAATAGGTAGTGATCATCTTTGTTCCGTTAATCGGATGTCCGCCAGTAATACCGTTCTGGGATCAGCTAAAATGAGTTGAGGTTTGATAAGTGCTGTGATTGTATAGGAGGCCGAGCGTGCGCTCATGTCTACTTGGAATACAACAGGATCTATTCCATCGGAAAAATGTACTTCAAACTCAACTGGCACATCGAATAATACCTCTGAGGTAGCCTTTTGCGTTAATGTTAGATTTATTTGGCTGAGGCTTTCATCATAGGACCAATCGGCACTAATTTGAAGCATGTCTGGACGTTTTAGCCATTGATTCAGAAACGGGTCCAAATCCTCAGAGGTAAAGAGTTCCATTTCATGAATAAAGTCTGCCGTGGAAGCATGGCCATTGAAATATTTCTTATAATAGGATTGTATCCCCATTTTGAAAGTTTCGTGTCCCATTTTCTCACGTAACATATGTAAAAACCAAGCTCCTTTTTTATAGGTCATACCCGTTACTACAGGGCCTAATTCAGCCGTTCGGTCATCAATGACAATGAAACTGCTGTCTTTTTTATGGTAGCCTTTGATGAGCTTTTTTGCTGCTTTAAGCTCTTTAATGTATGTTTCATGGCCATATTGATGCGATTGAAATAGCATAGTGAAATAAGTAGCAAATCCTTCACTAAGCCAAGCATCATCCCAAGTAGATTCAGTCACCGAATTACCAAACCATTGATGTGCGATCTCATGAATCACGACATTCCTAAGCCTTTCTGTAGCTTGACCCGTAATAAGGTTTTCTGCATAGAGGATGGCTGAGGCGGTCTCCATAGCCCCACTGGTCACACTCGATGATTGGATATTGGCGAGTTTTTCATAGGCAAAAGGCCCCACATAGAGGCTGAAAAATTCAAGTACGCTTTTGGTGGGGTGGGCAAAGTCATGAAAACCAGCATCTCGATCTTTGGCATAAATCCAAGACTGGATGGGCTTGCCTTCAAAGGTATCTACTTGCTGAACTGCAAATTCTGCTACCCCCAATACGTAAAGCCAACAAGATACCGGAACCGATTGCTTCCAATGGGTAAATTTACGGTTTCTAGTCAGGAGTGATTCCTCCATCAAGACGCCATTTGATACCACTTTGTATTTGGCGGGTGCAATGATTTTAAACTCAACCGTTGCCTTTTCATAGGGATGGTCAATGGTAGGGAGCCAATTTCTGGTATTGTTGGGCCAACTTTCACAAAAGAATGTTCGATCACCATTGTGATTATTTTTTATTTCTAAGCCTGCCTGTGGGATACCTCTATACTCAATAATGAAAGTTTTAAGGCTTCCTTTACCCACCGGTTGATCCATCTTAATGACCAAAGCATCTCCTTGATGTCGGTATTTTAATTGGGAACCTGCTGATGTGATAGAGGATACTTCCATGCCTCTACCGAGACGTTCTTTTGTTTTGTTGGCTAGATCTAGTCTGAACTGTCCAACATCATTTGATTTGAATAGAATTTCAATGGAGGTAGTTCCTATGAGTTCATCGGTATCATCTGATAAGGTAAGCTCAAAAGCATAATGTTGAATATCTATCTGATAATTAAAGGGGTATTGATCGGCAAAAACAGAAGGAATAAATGCAAAGAGTAAGAGTAGTTGGGAGGTCAAATTTTTCAAAAATAGCATCAAGATATTTATTAATTGAACGTCAAAAAAATTCATCTCATTTGTAATCATCAAAAAGTATAAATAGGATGAATACTCTGAAACGTTATTTAGACGAATATAGGCTAAAAGTATATTAAAAAAAACACTTCATCGAGGATGCTATAATTATCAACGTTGATGGTAAAGAACCCGTTGTACTCGATGCACGTTTAGAGGATTATTTCTATTTTTAAAATACATTAAGTATGTCATAATCAGCAGGTGCATAAGTCTTCAACGATCTAAACGGAACAAAGAATCGAAGACATAATTGGCCTATTGAGGACATGAAATCAAAGTCCTACTGTGGATGAGTTAAGAATAAAGGAATGGTAGTCCTATATACCTAAAGGGTGTGGTTGGAGTCAAGACTGTGGACCCATAACCGATGGCTTTTTTTATAATATTGGGTATGCATTGAGGGGGAAATGGAATAACATCGCATCTTTCCCACTAAGGCTTCATTTACAGTAATTCCATGGCAGCAAGTGCCGCTCTTGACCCCTCGGTCAGTGCATTGGTATGGCTCATATAGCCACTGAGTTCTGAGTGACCAAACTGTATTCGGCCGTAACCTTTTTTTACGATTTCTTTGGGAGATTCTTTGCCATCTTTGCCAAAATGAAAACCGGGCTGTGGTGAGATATAGGCATGACCCCATCGGTTGAGAACAATTCCTGCGATATCTCTCCGAGCGTTAAAACCATAGTCGGAAAACATTAGGGTCATTTGCTCAACAATCTCTTTTTCATAATCACTATAGGATTTGCTGAGCAGCTCAGCACGGCCCATAGTTCCTTGTACGGATATAGGATGTCCGGGATTATTAAACGGAACATAAAAGGTCATCACGGCCGGTTTGTCCGGCTCAAAGGGCTGATTTTTTTTACCGGTATCCATGGGACGCCTTATGGAGAAGAAATTACCAAAGCCCTCAAACCATCTGGCAGAAGCAATACCTAATTCGTTAAGAAATCGCCAATGGCGTACTGCAACATTAACAACCAAAATAGGTGAGTGATGGAATTCTTTGTAGGCTTCAGTAATTGCAGGGGGTAGGTCTTTAATGATATGCTTTCCCACCCAGCCTCCAATGGCTGACACAACGGTCTTAGCTTTAATGCGTTTTACCACACCATTTTCTTGGTAGGTTACCATCACATACTTCGAGATGTCACTAGGACCTGCATGCCTAATATCGATAGCCGTACTATTCAGTCGAATGCTGATCGGGTTACTTGGTCTATCTAAAGCCTTAAAATTGATAGAATTAAATAAAATATCTTCAAAGTTTTTTCCGCCCGTGATACTTTCAGGTATGAGGTGTTTTACAATATGTCTAAAACTGCCGGTATTACCGCCGGGAAAGCTTAATGCCCCCATTTCAACTTCATTTATACTGCTGTCATAAACATAGCGCGCGCGTGTGCATGGCATTTCTAAATTTCTGGCTGAATAGGCAGAGTAAACATCGCAGCCAACGCCCCCCATAGATATGGCAATGATGGGATCAAAATATTTAGTTATTGCTGGGCTGTAGCCATACACTTTTTCAAGCAAGTCTTTATAAGACATACTGTCTAACCACCGATCAATATCGTCTCCTTGATACTTATCTTCACGGTCTTCAAAGGCACGGTTTAAGTCGGCTTTAATGTCGTCTGGCCATGGCAAGCGGGAGAGTTTATCAGCTCTTGGATTAATGATCCAGGGCTTTTTTGCTTCCTTACCTAAAAAGTATCCGGTATCAAAGCGCTCTTCATCCCAATATACCCCATAATAGTTTTCTATCGGGGCCTTAATCTTGGTTTTTTTAGGGTCTTGCTTAACAAATTTATAGTCAAAAGGCAGACCTGTTACATGATAGATTTCAGCAATAAGTCCTTTATCATCCTTTTTAGGAGGACCAAAATCATTAGAGCCCTGGGGGCCATAGAGTTTATAGCCATCGACTTCAAATTCATTTTGCTTAGCCTCACCTCCAAATATAGGATGATTTTCGATAATTAAACATTTTTTAGTATTGCTGTATTTTTTAAGAAATTGGTAGGCGGCACCAAGCCCTGAAAATCCTCCACCAATAATGATCATATCATATTCTTCACCTGTATCCTCGACCTCCTGCAAAAGTTTTGGTGTGAGTCCATCACGAATTAAATGGGCGGTTTTTCGAACCGAGGCAACATTGCCATTTGAATTCGCATAATCACCTACTCCACCAAAACCCGTCCAGAGGTCATTGAAAAGGCCAACTGTTTTTTTGTCTGCGGCAATAACAGGTAAACTTGGACTCAGTAAAGCGACGCCCAATCCGACCAAACTACCATTGACAAAATCCCTCCTTGAAATGTTGTTTGATAGTTGTAGGTGTTTGTTCTTATTTTTCTTCTTCAACGGATAAAGCTCCTTTGGTCGTTCTGTTTTTTTTATTGCTCAATAGGTTTTTCATTAGCTGCCATTTTTTGCTGAAATAGTTGAGCTTCTTTTTCAATCATACGAGTATCAAAATAACAGTGGGTTCCTACGATTTTGTCGTTTTCCCATTTCCAAGAGCAGTAAAAATCTAGTTCATGAGATTGTCCCGTTATTTTTGAAATACCACTCCAATGGACCCATTGATTAGTAAAAATATTGCCATTATTATAAAACATGGTGGTGATGTGTGGGTCGTTGTGTTTGAGTTCATCAAATAACAGCGAGTGAAAGTTATAGCCTTCAATAATTTCTTCAGTGCTGTAGACTACATCATTAACCCTATGTTCACCATCTGAAGTGAAATATTCATTGGCTAGTTCAAAGGTTCCTGTAGTATAGGCTTTACCCAGTTTTTCAACAATTTTTGTTTTTTCATCACTTTGATTGATCGTGCCCGATAGGGGTTCAGTGTCTATTTTTATGGACTCGTTACATGATAGTAAGGCGCCAATTGCGAGATAATAAATGTATTTTTTCATGGTTTGTTTTAATTTTAATTCTCTTAAAATTATTAAAAAGAAAGATAACTGGAAAGTTTAAATATTATTTTTAATTTTATGGGATATATTTTTAATCTAAGAAATAACCTCTAAACACAGATTACTATGAAAAGCATATTGATGATTTTACTTGTTTTTAGCTCCCAATTGCTGAGTGCTCAAAAAATAAAAAAGGCGGGAATTCACCTTTTAGCTGATAAAAATAATGGTAAGTCTTATGTTTTTGGACAACAAGCGGCCGTAAATGCGGTGTGGGATGCCGCTAGAAATTATACTTTGAAAGATATTGATGGGATGATGGAAAATTATAGTCCTGTATTTGGAGCTCAAGTCGTTGAGGGTAATAAAAAATGGTTGAATGCAATGGAACAGATTTCTATGGCACCTTATAGATTGATTCCAGTTAAAATAGAGGATACCGACGAAACTTTAGTTTTGACTTGGTCGGTAGAGGATCGAAAATGGAAAAATGGTTCTCAGCAGAATTTAGATTTGATGGAAATATTTACGGTGAACCAAAACAATAAGATTACCGGATTTAGTCAATGGGCACGCACAGATCGTACGAGTCAGTTTGGCTTAAGTTCGGGTGGAAAATTCTATGGTAAAAAAACCACGGAAGTCACTGGGAGATCACTGGTCTTTTCAAATCGGGGAGAAATAGAGGTACTCGAAAAGTTTTTTAAAGATTATAATAATATGGATGGAGCAGGATGCAGCCAAGCATTTGCAGATCAAACTACTATGAATGGATATGATGGAATGCAATCAACACTTTCTAAGGAAGATTGGTCTACTATGTTTGATTCATATCAATCAGTTGAATGGAAGCCCTATTCGATAGCTCCATTGAAAATTTCAGATACAGATCCTGTTTCTGGAGTTACGGTTTTATCTAGAGAAAAACGGATATATAAAGATGGATCCGTCTGGGAAAAAGAGCTGGTTGAAATTTTTTATTTTGATCTAGAGGGTAAAATATTTAACGTGGTCCAATATGCACGTGATTTGAATCCTTAATTCTTTTTCTAATCATTGATCTTAATGGATTTCAATATTTTGATACCAAAACTAAATGGCTAGGTTTGGTTATTCAGAAACCGTCTCTTAGTATTTCAAAATAAGTTTTGTAGAGGGCTCTGGTGTCTGCATCATTAAAGATTAGATATTGTTGAGTGTATATCGTAGTTGTGGGAGCAATATTAGTTAAGGATGGTAAATCTTGGGAACACCGATATTGATCTTGACAATTATTTACGCAAAGGGAACCCACTTTAATAGGAGCAAAATTTAAAATTAATCGGTAGGAGGTAGAATCCATTCCTGTGAAAATATCCTCTTTGATAGAAGAAATATCTTTAAAATTAGCCTTATAATTAGAACCATAGATATTAAGCCAAATCCGAGCATCCTCTGTTTGGTAGTTACAATTATTGAAACTTTGAGTGATTTGAAAATCACCTACCATATTTAACACAAAACTATAATCAACATCACTCAGCAATTTTCCCTGAAGTGTAGAATGATTTTGTAGTTCATTAAAATCTTCTGAGAAAATAGCCCTTGTAGTAATCGGGTTATTATTCAGGAAGGAAATGGCATTTTCGTAATCTTCCTCTTCTTTCGAACAACCAAATAAAAGAAAAATTAATATGAAGAGGCTAGAAAACACTAAATGACGCATTCTACAAAAGTATTATTAAAATAAATATTTAATAGGGAATTGGCCTAATTTTTTTTTGATCTAATGATGGTTTTATCAATACTCAAACAGATTTCTTTTGAGTATTGATAAATTGTAAGACTTATTACTACCTAAAAACTACTGATTTACAATAGTTTTTGAATTATGTGAGTTATTAACTTCTGAATTGAATGTCGGGTATAATAAAAATCAACAGATAATATTTTTAGAAAACGTAGTATTTTTACTGCATTTCAATGTCTATACCTTTTCAATTTTAACATTACTGTTAGTTATCAATCTTGGGTTGGCTTTGGGGGTTCATATTTTCAGTCGATTTTTACATGAGAATTTTGATTCTATTTGGTTTATAATAAATTCATTAAAAAACTAATTCTCCGAACTCATTTGACACTACTTTTATTCTATAAACTATTGTAATTCATTGAAAGGCATGATCCAATAAAAGTGCTGGTCATTTTCTGTTATGTGATTTAATAAAAATTTATTTTGAAACCCTACATGATGTGGGTAAATTTGAATTTAATCAATATCCGGTAACAGAATGAAAAATTTAAGAGTGGTCATATTTCAAATAATTGTTTTACTCGTTTTTATGACTGCATGCGATGATTCATCGGAGACTATAAATGATATGGCTAAGGAGCTAAAAGAGTATCAAGTTTTTCAAAAAAATGGATTCAGAGACAAAAAAATAAAGGTATCCTTATCAGATCAGGCGGCTCTTGATCTACTTATTAAGATTAATAAGCTTTCTAAAGAAATGATTATTCTTAGACTTAAAAGCTATGGATTAGAGGGTGTTTATCGAAAAAAAATTAAAAGTTTAGAAAAGGTGTTTAAAAAGAGAGGATTATCCCAAATACAATTGAGTGAGGTGACAGAAAAAATCGAAAAAACAAAATCTCAATTGGCAGAAGAGACTAAGCGATTAAGATCGCTACGAAAATTAATTGATAAAAATTCAATTAATCTTAAAAAAATGAAACGTGATTTTAATAAAATGGACTATGTCATAAAGCTTTGAATCTATGGTTATAGTTTTGACTGTGTCTAATAGTGAGACACTGTAAAAGCCCATCATTTCTATAAATCCTTTCGTAAAACAGACCATTAGGTTCCTGAAAATTCAATCAAAGTTTGGACCGAATAACCGCTTGCTTTGATAAGATCACTTCCGCTAAGTTCGGGGAGGTTTATTACGGCTTGGATAAGGATGTTTTTTTTTAAGACACCAAAATTTTCATGAACTAATTGAGCACAAGCCAATGCAGTTCCCCCTGTGGCGATGAGATCATCCATGATCACGATTTTTTCGAAAGTTTTTATATCCGTATTTTTTTGAATTTCTAATGAGCTACTTCCATATTCTAAATCGTGTGAACGCTTGTAAGTATCATTAGGTAGTTTACCGGGTTTTCTGACCATAATGAAAGGCAGTCTGAGACGATCGGAGAGTGGGGCGCCAAATACAAAACCTCGACTTTCTATGCCAATAATTTTGTCACCTCTAAAGGCTTCAATTCCTGAGGCAAACATCGTCAGGGTATGGTTAAAAGCTTCAGGATTTTCAGTAAGGCTGGTGATATCCCTATAGGCAATACCAGTAATAGGAAAGTCATTAACCGTCCGAATAGCAGCTTTAAGTTGATTTATGTCCACAATTCTATAAACTGCACGAGCTAAATTAATTTAAATAAGTAGTTTAAAGGTAAAATTAATGAATTTAAGCTTAAATATAATTCCATGAGATCAATCAACCTGTTGTTTATGCAGGTTGATCTTAAGTCTAGGATAGCGCTTGCATCGGTATTACCAATAATTATTTTTTTCTTTACAATACCTTAATATGAAATATGTTGTTGTTAAGGAGGATTGGTTTACTACTATAAAATAAGGCTTTTCATGATATTTTTTTCTTTGAACATAAACATCACTCCATTTCTGAGTGGTCTTTTTTGATTTATTGGGTTGTGTATCCTATATAGATAGTCGAAATAGCTAACTTTAGGTCTTACGCCAATACTAAAACTATAAAACTATGAAAAACTTACACCTATTATCTATTATCATACTTGCTTTTGCCTGTACTCCGCCCGCTCCTACAGTGGTTGAGTCAGTACAAAGATCTATTGGATTTCATTCAAATGATGGGCTCAAGGAGTTTAAATGGCATCTAGGCACTCAAGGACCTATTGATTTGGTCAAAGCATTTGATAAGGCTTGGGTCGCTCGTGATTATGCTGCTATGAAAAATTATTTTGTAGATACTTTGCGAATTACTACTTATAAGGGAATGGTTTTTACATCATTTGAGGATTTTCAAAAAAATGTAACTGAAGATACTACGGGAGGATGGACCTTTGACCGTGCTTATTCGGTTGATTTAAATCCAGCCTTGGGAGGGGAGCATGTTCAAGCTTTTTTTAACTCCTACGATATCAATCCAGACGGAGATACGATTAAATCAAAAATTTATGAAAGCTATTATGTGGTAAATAATAAAATTGTTTGGCTCGATCAATTCCGGCAGGAATCCAAATAACTATTATCCACAATTTTTTAAAAGTCCAAATCACATGATTGGGCTTTTTTTAATTCTCGATTAAGCAGCGTGCGCAGAAAGGATTCACAATGAGTAGATGAGGATGATTTTCGGATTTGATAAATGCTTATTAAAATCATGCATGTAGAATCTTTCTACTCAATTTTGTTCTTGATAATCTATTTATGTGGGAAGAAATAATTAATTTCCATTTATTGAGCATCTATGGTAAATGATATTTCCTATTTCGTTTATGAATGAATTAAAAGAAAAATTAAGCTCAGGACCCACTGCCTTCCTTATAATTTTCTCTGTGCTATTTGGTAACCTTGAGAGTCTAGGACAGATGCCTCAGCTATTTACAGAGGAGGTGTTGAACCTTACCTTAAGTGGAGATCTCAAAACTGTTTTGAAAGACCGTGGCGATGATTCTCAATACCACCCTGCTGAATTATTCTATTTTTTAGATCAAAAAAAGGTGAGTATACCCCTTAAAATAAAAACAAGAGGGAATTTCCGAAAATCAGCATCTAATTGTAAATATCCACCCTTAATGTTGAACTTCCCTAACTCAGAAGTTATAGATAATACGCTTTTTTCTGGTCAAAACAAGATGAAATTGGTAACTCCATGTCAAGGGGATGAGTATACGGTACATGAATATCTGGTATATAAACTATATAATCTTTTTTCACCTCAAAGCTTTCAAGGCCAATTATTAAAAATTTCATTTCAAGATACTTTAAAACGAAAAAAAGTGCGTACTTATTATGGCCTGTTACTAGAAAATGAAGACCAGATGGCGCAAAGAAATCAGGCTTTATTATTTGAGAAAATAGGCTATAAGCCTACCCAACTTGATAAAGTTAAATTTATAGAGATGGCCGTTTTTGAATACCTCATCTCCAATACGGATTGGTCAGTTCAGTATCAACAAAACATTAAATTGATAAAAAAGGGGCACAATAAATTACCCATTGCGGTACCTTATGATTTCGATCATGCGGGTATTGTCAGATCCCCTTATGCCAAACCTGCCCCAGCACTTCAACTGAGTAATGTTCTTACCCGAAGATATAGAGGTTATTGTATCAGTGAGATGTCAGTGTATCAGCCTGTTTTTGATAAATTTAATAGATTAAAACCGGCTATTTACGCAATTTATGAAGATAATAAGGAAATACATTCAAGCTATAAAACTAGGACAGTCAAATTTTTAGATGAATTTTATGATACGATTAATGATCCAGAAAAAGCATTACTTGCCTTTGGATACCCCTGTGATCCTTCAGGGACAGGAAATGTAGTTATTAAAGGTATGCGGAAAATAAATTAAAGATTTGGAATCCTGCTATGAAACTGATTTTTTCAAATGAACAAGAATATTTCTTAAGACTAAATGTATAAGGTTAATTTTGAGTAAATTCCTATTCCGTCTAAGAAAGAGTCTATATTTAGGCAATTATTAGTTTGAGCTAGGATCTGATCTTTAAATTTATGTTGTTATGGGAGTTTTAGTATTTAAAAAGCTCGGATTGATCTAACTTCATTAACACTAATTTTATAACTACTTTTTGTTGATCCATTACCAAAGCTTAATGATTTGGCTTTATCAGTCCCACTTTGGGTAGAGCTCCAATAGGTAGTATTTTCAAATCGCTTACCGTTATAAACTGTTAAGCTATCATCGATCCATTCTCTTTCTTGATACAATAATTTCAACTCATCAATTGAAGGTAAATACCAATCATTGACCAAGGTATCTTCGCTGATGAATGTAGAAGCTGAATAAGCTGCAATAATCGCAGAAATACCAGCTGGTTCACAATCAGACGCTAGAATCGCTAAAGTGTTTCTATACCCTGATCCGAGAGTACTATCATTTGCATTTAATATCTCTTCATCTGAACATCCCCATTCTCCAGATTCATTGTCATTGAGAGCGACAACCAATCCATGGTTCAATGTTTCATCAATATAAAAAATGACACCCCCAAGAGCATAATTTCCCAACACTGCATGACATCCATTCTCGTCAACATTTTCATTAGCGGGTGTATTAGGACAAATGTCAATTGCGTCATTGACACCATCCTCATCAGTATCTTTTTGGACAGCTGCACAGCCATTCTGATCCACTATAAGTCCCTCAGGGGTATCATCGCAGAGATCAAATTTATCCGATATGTTATCGTTATCTGTATCTGTGAGTGCGAAGGTTGCTGTTATATTTTTTTGACCATCTAGTATTAAAGTGAGGCAACATTTATAGGGGTCGGTCAATGAGACAAGCGAGTCCTCAAGCCATTCATTGAAAGTATAATATTCATTAGCAACTGCAGTTAAAACAATAGTATCTCCTACATTATAAGTTCCTGATAAAGGTGAGACTTTACCCCCATTTAGTGGAACAATATTTATATCCAATATATAATTGTTTGGTCCCTCGTCCTGACAGGATAAAAGGGTAGTAAGTAAGCCTATCAAGGTGAGACAAATAAAACAAGAAATCTTTGACCAGTAATTCATTTTTATGAAATTATATTTGTAAAATTAGGTAATTCAGTTAATATTTAACTTTTAATTCCGTTCTTTTTAGATTTACTGGACTATTTTTAGTAATCCTGTTTAAAAGATGAAATCTAGGAAATTATATCGTTTTATTTCTTCATCCCTATTCAAGTTTTCCGAGATTTTATAAACTTCAAAAGTGTCAATGCGTATTTAACGACTCAAAAGAGAAAAAAATGAATCCAAAACTGATTGCCTATCTGTTGCTTATCATTTCCATAGTGTCCATTGTAATGTTGTTGGCTTTTATATTGGATGCTTTTTCGGTAGAGAAACTACCCATACTTACCTTTGTGATTGCACCGGTTTTAGTGATTTATTATTTATTTATTACTCGTTTTGGAAAAGGTATTCGATAGCTTGAAAAGTTCAAAAAAAGGGTAAATCAATCATTGATGGTATAGCTATGAAGGGTTTATCAAAATCATCACTCAATTCCTTGAGAATCTATTTATATTATAGATAGGGTACATCGTTATTGTTTCCATTGCACTCCATTTGTTAACCGTTTCACTTTCATGTTTTGCTCTGATCTTTTGTCCATTTAATTGATCTAGACACCTTGACTTTATTAGGTATTACAGGTTGAATGGTTCTTATACGGGATGTTGAAAGTGATCAATGAATGCCTTAGCTTCGTTAAACATTATTACAGCTATTTTTCAGATGAGCGCGTTACCCATGTCATCATTCAATAGAGCTTCTTTAAGATTAGATTTATGAATAAATGATCCCTAACTAAGAAAAAATGATCTTGTATTTTCTGAAATTTCTTTGGTCAGTCTCAATATACCATCATAGTTGGCCGCCGATTGTCGGTTAAGTCTTACTTTTGAATCTTTCAGATGATCTAACTAAATTTTTAAATCATCATTACATCGATGCGGTTTTTATAACGGCTGGTGGATTTATATCATTGACCAAATACCTTTTCTAAAAGAGGTGTAGTCCTATTAGCTTGATTACTTCGTATTACAGATTCCTCCTCTGCAATCATTTTGAAGAGTCCAATAGTAGCCTCTTCTGTGGCATATTCGGCGAGATCGGGATTGACTTTTTTAGTAAAGGGGACTTTGTTGTAGATTTTTATTACCTCCCCCCAATATTTGGTGGTATTTGTTTGTTGAAGTGCATTTTCTATGATAGGTTTAAATTTAATGAGTAATTCACTTTTTGTGGTATTTTCTAAATATTGAGTGGCGGCATCTTCTTCACCATTTACAAGAGCAATAGCATCTGATATTTCCATTGCTGTTATCGCTCCTATGAAAATATTTAGTGCTTCTTTAGAAGCCAACTCAGCACTTCTATTAATAAGTAAAACCACCTCATCACATTTTTCTTTTCCACCAGGAACTTTTGCGAGTGTAGTTGATATTTGCTCGGCTTCTTTAGGAAACGGAATTTTGATCAATGTATTTTTAAAATATCCATCTTCTTTGTTAACCTTTTTAACTCCTTTTTCGATACCCTTTGAGAGGGCTTCTTTTAATGCATTTGCTGCTTCTTCTACTGAAAAAGGAACCTCTTCGATATTAAGTTCGTCAAGGTTTGTCTCTTCCATAACTTCTTCAACAATCTCTTTTAAAAACTTTAGCTGCCCAAAAGAAGTTGTGTTTAAAAGGCATATGAACCCTATGCAGAGGCTGATAATTTTTTTCATAATTTAATTCTACTTAATTATTGATTTGAAAGAGCAACTATTTTAACTGAGAAAAAAAAATGTCAGAACAGTTGTTGATGCTATGACATTTTCATTTTTTTCGTACCCTACGTGTGATGAATTTTATTGGTAGGATATCAATTTAAGAAAGTTTACCTATGATATTCATAATATCCCTCTACAGGAATCATGATATGATCATATCCAGTTCCCTCAAACATAATGTAGGGAGCTCCAGAATTAAAATCAGTAGTTTGACCTTTTAAAGAAGAAGGATCTTTTGGCATTAGCATCAAGTGAGCACCAGATTCAATCCAATGACCCTCTGTAGCATCCTCTTTTTTAAAAACTAGTTGCTTAGTGTTATCCTCACCCATATCGCCATGAAGCATATACATCCATCCATCGTGATCTAGTTCAGGCTTTTTGCCGGACATAAAGGCCATTGCCCATTTCATAGCTTGACCATCCATTACCATAGGCATTGCTTCATGCGGATTTTTCCATCCGTTCTCAGGATCAGACATTCCTCGAGGGTTTCCAGCCATAGCAGTCCATCCATTCGTACCTTCTCTTAAAATAGTTTTTCCGTCAGAGTCCATAACTGTACAGTTCGCAGCTATAAACGAAGGAGCAGCTGTACTATAGGCCCATATTTTCCATTCAGCTGAGGTATGGGGACCGGTTGGTTCACCCGAATTTTCTTCTGCCATTTCTGGCTCAGTTATTACCACCGATTCTTTGGGAGCTTCTGTTGGTTGGCAGCTAACGCTAATTAAAATAAATGTAAGGAAGATCAAAAAATTTCTCATAATGTTTTTTGTCATAAATGTAATCAAATTAAATTAAAGTATGAGTTTTCTAGCCTAGTCAAAAAATTCCTTTGTTTAAGGTTTAGCATAAAAGATCTAGAATTTTTTTCTGTTAAAGTCACTATTCAGAAAAATAACTTGGGAAGCCTTTCTTAAGTAATTCTGTATAAGCGTGATAGAGTACCGTCTTTCTGTGTGTACCGAATAAGGTCTGACTGAAAAAAGTGAGAAAAGATTTTCCTTCTGATCTTGAGATTTCAAAATAGCCCTCATCAAGGAGTATTTTTAAGGCAAATAAAATTTCTGCAGTTGACTGGCATTTCTGTAGTTTTGACTGAATTTCCGTGACCGTTCCTTTTAATATTTTAGGTGCTACCGAAAAAAAACCATCTTGGATCTCTTTTTCAATTAAATAATCATATTCAACTTCTTGAAGATGACTCAGTCGCCATTTTTCATATCTGACATCAGGAAGTTGGACTTTCATCAGTTCACGACCTCTTTGTCGGAAGTCGTCCATATTTTTGATTTTTGCTAAATAGGAGACAACTGATTTTTGATAAAAATCAAAGGCCTTCCAGTCTTTACCTGCTTTAAAAACGAGAAAGTCTTCACTTCCATCTATTGAAACAGCTATTTGAATACCCATTAATGATTCTTTCTAGTCTCCGAAGATTGAGGTAAAAATTAATAAGTAAACAATTTAAATAAAAAATAATATTTAACAAGAACACCTGATTTGATGCTACTGAGATGGATGATTAATGAATGAGATATTGTATTATAAATTGACTTGGTCTAATTAAATGATTTGGAGTTAATCAATATATGACAACTTGAAAGAAATAAAAAACACGTAATTCTTATGATTCGGATTTCTTAAAAGGAGAAGCATCCTGATGTAAGGTCATTGCTTTTTGAGCGAAGAGCACAGCTATAGAAAGTGAAATAAAAGCCATAATCCAGATTCCGGGCATGAACGAGGTAAGTAAAAAATAATCATAAAATCCATGAATTACGGTTGCGATGACAAACCCAATAATAGCAATCAAGGAGGTAAAGACCTTGGTGTTGAACTTGATGTCAGGTATGCCATCTCCATCAATATCTAAAGCTACTTTTTTCTCATTGAATTTCGCCTTCCCTAAGTAATAACCCATGATCACGGCAAAAGTGGCATGGGCAGGGACGGTAGAAAACATTCTCACAATACCAGTAGTAACACCACCTTGCATCACAAAAATGATATTTTCGATGGTGGCAAAACCCATGGCCACCATAACTGTGTAGACAATGCCATCAAAGGGTTCATTAAAATTATGATTTCGATAAAGAATGAATCTTACAAATGAAAATTTGAATATCTCTTCTACAAACGCGACGATGATAAATGCGAAAAATAACTCATCCCATAAATTATTAGGTTCCACCTGATAATGTTCTATCAAGAAGTCTCCGGCATAATAAGAGAGTCCAAAGGTGAGAATTCCAAAAAAAAAGCTTATGGCTAACAGTCCAATGGGCTCTTTTTCGTGCTTATCAGAGAAAAAAATAAAAATGATAATGATTAATCCTGGAAGTAGAGAGAGTGATAATAATCCGATTTCTATCAGCATTTTTAATCTAATTTATGTGAGGAAATTAATTGAGTAATTTCAATGAGATCATGAATTCGTCATAACTGTCGTCACTAATGACGTCATAGGCGCGCGCCATTCCTATAGAAATGGTAGAAGGCAATAAGGAGAAAAGTACGATACGAGTGTCAATTTGTGCTCCGAAATTCACAAAAGTATCCGTCCAAATAGGGTCATCGAAAGACTTGCCGAGTGGATGAGGTATTTCGCGAATAAAATACTGTAGATTTTTACCTCCGTTCGGATCATAATTTTGCGAATACAAAACGGAAGCAAATACAGAGGCTTGGGTCCAATTGGCAAACAAGTTAAAGAAACCCAATTTCTTATATCTGATAGGGGGAAGCAGGACATCGAGCATGAGCTTTCCAAAATCTCTCGATTCAATGTAGCGATTGTCAGAATAGGTCAGACCTGGGAAAGCATAAGTACCTCGATATTGCTTCGCATTCCATGAATCTATGTAGTTATTACCAAAGGCAGCAAAACCATATCTAGTAAAGGGATTTAAATCATTATTAAAAGATTTGCCTAAAGCAGATCTCAACCAAATTGAAGTATGATTGATGGGTAACGGAATTCCCAAATCCAAGTTTCCAACTAAGCTCGGATAAATTTCACCTGCCGTATAAGCGGTGCTAGCCTCTAATGAGGCAGTGATACCTTTTTCATCGTCTACTGCCCCAATTGAATTTTTAATGTGACTATAACTAAGGCTCGAGTAGAAGTCAAAATATAAATTACCATCAAATCCATCATAGGACAATTGCTGAAAGTCATTACTTTTTTCTAGACCATAAAAGCCGCTAAGTCCTACATCCAAAAACAAGGTGATTGGCGGATTCCAAATCAATGTGGGACTCCAAAGCACTCCACCGCTGATTCCTTTTCTAGATCGCTTGGTGGGCCCAAATAAATCATAAAAATTAGCTGGGTTGTAGGCGAAGCTATAGAAAAAATTCATGGTAGAAAAATCTATGCTGGCATGGAAAACTTCATCATCAGCAAGAACCTTCGGTTCGAACGGATCATCACTTAAGGAATTGAACCACTGGGTAGGCGTATAAGAAAAAGAGAAATTCATTTCTGTCAATCCCAAAGGATCACTAAAGTGGAATTTGTAACCTACCCCCATAAAATTTTGATAGCCGACCAAGGTAGGGTAAGCAGCGGTTAGTTTAAATTCTTTGCCACTTCTATAAGTAGTTGTTTCAGAGGATATCGAATCATCCGAAACTTGGCCTTGACTTGGACGTTTGGTATACCATTCTCTTACAAAATCATGTGACTCAGCTGTTTGGGTTCCAAGGAAATTGATGGATGAAAGTGCATCAACAGGTTCATTGGCAATAATGGATGGCTGAAATCCTTTACTCTTATATTCAAAAACGAATAAACGGCTACTGTCCAATAAAACCGGCCTGAAGAATCCTGTTGCGGCATTACTCATAACCTCAACTCCTTCACCTTCACCATCAAAAGTGCTCAAATCAATTCGGTAAACGTTACTAATACCCGAGAAATAGCTCGTACCGATGAGGTATTTGCCATCTTTGGTAAACCTGAAGCTTTGCGGAGAGGCATCATCAAAATCAAACAATACTTGAGATTTAGATTCAAAACCCGTAAAAGCATCGATCTGGTAAAGCATAAGTTTCTGAGAACCTTTATAATCGCTCACTGCCGCACTTAAATATTTACCGTCAGGAGATATATCCATATCAAAAACGTCATCTCCGTATCGAAGGGTAATCATACCGTCGAAGGTTGAACTGTAAGGTGTGGGGCTATCATCGGTAGAATCATTTTCAATGATTTTAATAATAGTAGAAAATCCATTATCATGTTTGACTCCCCAAATGGACTTATCTACAGGGTTCAAAGCTAAATCGCCAAATCTGGCATCCTCGTTTAATAGTTTTACTTTTCTTGTTTTCAGATCAAAACTGTTCAAATCACGTTGAGTGTCATTATCTGTGGTGAAATATATTTTGTCAGCGATCTCATCATAGATGATGGAGGAAACATAAAAAAGAGCGGCGCCTTTGACGTCAGTAAGGTGTTCAATATCACCATTTGCTAAATTAATAGCTGCTAAAAAGGGGACTTTGCCTGGATAATTGATGGCAACATAAATTTTATTTCTTTTTTTGTCAAAATGAGCATAAGAGACCGAACCTAGAATTTTTTCGGTGATGGGCGTGGCTTGTGTGATGGTATTCTCTTTAATTAATGCGATATTTTCCTGCTGAAATAGTTTTTCAAAAGCCAACCAATCAGACCACCCCTTGTCAATTGAAAAACCAAAAACTTGTTTAAACTGTTTTGAAAAAAAAGCGCGGCTGTTATCCTCCCTTTTCACCCATTTTATAATCTTATCTGGGCCGTATTGATTTGCTAAATAACCCATAAACCGAGTACCATAGAGATAAGAGTTAGTAACTCCTTGAAAATCACTGTTGATACCTTCGGATTCTAGGCCTTGCGCGCTGTAAATTTCAGCGTCTTCGATGACTTTTGTCCGAAAAAACATTTCGTCATAATTACCCATTGCATTTCCTCTCCCACCACTCATCCAAGTATCCACATAAGACGCGATACCTTCGTGGTACCATCGAGGGGCATAAAATCTTGGAATAGTCAAGAAACTGTAAAACATAGAAATGGGATGATCAATGTTAGCCACTACCTTACCCAAAAACAGTTTTTGAAAAAATTTATCGCGTTTAGCGGTATTATCGAGAGCAGCCATATGGACCAACTCATGATTCATTAATGAAAAGATTCGTTCGCCAGCAGGGAATGTTTCAAAGGCATAACTGAAAGGCGATAGTCCTATGTTGATCAAATTAAAAGGTGATGCCATGGTGCTTGCATTACCATAATCCCCGAAATCTTCAAGAACCACTGTAATCTCTCCCGTGGGCTCGTAGTCAAATAGTCTTTTATGAAAATCTAAAGCGTTATTAAAGCATCGGACAGTATATGGTACGATAAAACTTTTTCGTGGATCATAATGAATTATTTTAGCATTTTCTAATTGAAAAATTTCTTGGGCAGAAGCACCAAATGAGAGTAAGACGAGGAGAAACGAAAGGTATTTCATGGTTAAGCCGGTAATAGTGCCAAGTATTGATCAATAATCTATTGACAAAGAGGTATGACGACAGATTGTAGAACAAAAAAATGGCCCAATTAATTTTGGGCCATTTATATTAAACTTTCTATTGCACCATTTTTTGAAGGACACCTAATTGAGATGAACGGACCACATTATTAAATGCTGGATTTTTAGAGATATTTCTAAACGCTGGATTTTTAGCAACCTCCATGAATGCTGGATTTTTAGCTAAAGTTAGAAAATTGGGATTAGAAGCCAATTTTTTATACATTGGACTATCTGATAAACCTCCATTCTCCATGAGTTCTGAGAAATCTTGATTTTGAGTCAGTTCAAGAAAATCAGTATTTTTTGTCAATTCAGCGAAAGACTCTGAAGCGATCAATTCAGTAAAATTTTTGTCTTTCATTAAGGCTTGGAATTCATCATTTTGAAGTAAAATTTGCACATTTTCTCCAACAAGCTCTACTTCGGTATCATCTTCAATTTTATATTTATTTGCTTTTTGAACCCCTTTTATTGCAGAACCCGTGGCATCTGAGGGTGGAAATCCTACTGTAATTTGGATAATATACAGACCTGTAGCTATCGCAGCTAATACGAGTATGGTTAAAATTGGTTTTTTTATTTTCATGACAGTTTGATGAATAAATTAATATTTAGTTTGTGTATTCTTACGTTACTTAGAAAGCATTTTTTTTGTGTATACTCTTACTTAAGTAAAGGTAACCTCTACTTTTAAAAAAAAATATTCCCATAGTTAAAATTACATAGAATTTATATAAAATCATTCATTCATGATAAAAATAATTAACCATGAACGACGTCATAGATTGAGTCAAAAAAGAAGACATATTTCAGCATGGAAGGGTTTATTTTCATTGATTCACTTACCCTTTTTTAATCATTATAGAGTCGTTTATTTTTTCGTAATATTGGATATCATCTCTGTCCTTGAACCTCAAGGTTGAATCTGACAGAATATGTGTCGTGATGATGTCATTTTCATTTTTGATATACTGAAGACAAATCGTCTTCATTATCGCTGAGGTTAAATTCGAATGCTCAAGTTTTTCTGTTTTTGGTGTACATTGTAGCATGATAAGCATAAAGATGCTCAATGATAAAAATAGTTTCATTTTCTTAGGGGTAACATTGATATAAAACTATTAGAGGATAAAACTAGTTCTGAATAAGGTAAATTTAATTTATTTATTTTTTAATAAGGTATTAGTTCGGCTAACACTATTCTAAGACAAGAAAATATGAAGAATAAGACATGGGTATGGGTTCAAATTAGTTTGATTTTTGTGGGCTGTGGTCTGTCAAATCCTAATCAAATAGAAGATGTGATAGCTCAAAACCGAAAAAAGTGGGAGCGTCAAAGAATAGTTCACTATCAGATTACACAGAAGTTGAGTTGCTTCTGTCCTCCCACAACGCGTGAGCCGAAAATTATTGAAATCAATCACGGAAAAATAGTGGCTATTAATGGTGTTGAAACTTCAAATGGGAATAATATGGGTAAAACCTTTCCTGAATTTTTTGAGTGGATAGAGGAGAAAAAAGCTAGAGATCCATTTATATCCGAATATACTTTTGACCCAAAATATGGCTTTCCCAATATGATATATTTTAATATGAGAGAAAATATGAAGGATGAGGAGTTAAGGTATGTGCTAACAGATTTTAAAATTTTAGATTGAGCGATTTTATCTTTGACTAAAGCTCCAAATCATTAGGTCTTGAGTATTTCCATCTTTTATGGGACCATAGATAATAAGCGGGAACTTCTTTGATCTGCGCTTCCAACATATCCTTGTAGGATTCCATTATAAAATCATTTTTTTCCAGGGTGGGCTCCTCACTGATAAGATTGAATTCGGTTTCGTAATAACCCCTTCTGATTTTTTTAATTTTACCGAAAACTACAGCTTCATTATTTTTTTTAGCAAACTTTTCAGCACCTTTTTGAAATCCAGTATCTTGGTTTAAAAATTGAGTCCAATAGGCTTTATGAGGTTTTCTCGGCCATTGATCTGAGCCGTAAATGGTACATAGTAATGGATTATTTTCTTCTGTGGTATGAGATAATATTTTTTTAATACTCACCATTTGAAGACCAAATCGACTTCTACTTTGTTTCATTTTGTCTTCCCAAAACAAATTTCTTAAAGGGGTATAAAAAGCTTTACATTGATAGGGTAACGCATTATTTATGGTAATGGCCAATAGTTCCCAATTTCCATAATGTCCTCCCATTAAGGTAATGTTTTTTTGCTTTGATGAGAGCTGCTCCATGAGTTCGACATTTTTGTAAACCATACGTTCTTGAGCGCTTTTTTCACTAAGCGTAAATAGCTTAAGACTTTCTAAAACCAGGTCGCAAAAATGTCGATAAAAATCAACACATATTTTTTCACATGCTTTTAGCGAATGCTGTGGAAAGGAATTTTTAATATTTTGATAGACCGTATTCCTTCTATATCTGATTAAGTAAAATAAGATGATGAAAAGAATATCTGATATGCGATAAATCAAGAAAAAAGGAAGCCTAGAAATGGGATAGACTAGACCGAAATATAATATTTTTTGTATCACTGTAATGTATATAAGCACTTAAAATTACCTATTAAAGGCTATTTCAAGCAATAGTAATGAAATGGGACATGCCCATGGACTATCTCTCTTAAACGAGTAGTATCTCGTTAAGAAGATTCATATGGATAAAATGAATGTATCTTGATTTACCCTTTATTCATATAAATGAAGCATTTTTTCAAATGTTTTATTGAGTGACTTTGCCTGCAACACCATAAAATTCACCTCCATTTATCCATGGAAGGTCGGCTGTGATATGGTAATGATAAATACCTTCTGGAAAATGGGCAGTCACACTGGTGTGGCCATGATAATCGTCAAGATCATCATTGGTTAAAGTGACTCCACTTTCGACAGGGCCATAAACAGGGAAACCATCCAGTAAAAGGCCTAAGAAAGTACTATCGCTTTTGATTTCTGTTAGCCATGTGGGCTCTATGTGATAATGATAGGAGCCGGTATTGGTTGGATGTCCTTCATATTGATCAAAAGTGTTGAGTTCTTCTAATATATCATCTCCTGGTGCTGCCACTTGGTTGTAAAACACCACACTATTGATAGATACACCCATGGGACCGAAAGGAGTCCCTTCATTATTTGCGGACATTTCAGGGAATCTAGGTAGGGTGAAGGTATAATTCATCGAAGCAATTGTATTTGGATTTTTATAGAAATCTTCATTGTCGTCCTCATTATAGTCCTCATACAGAGCATTAGTTGTTTCATAATACATGCTCTTATGATCAGGTTCACTACTTGCCGTGATTGTAAGGCTCGTTTCTCCTACAACAACAACTACGGATTCATCATAAAAAAGGCAAGCAATGACGGCAAGGTCATTGGCCGCAGAAGATGCCAAGCATTCTACCGTACTGGAGTCCTCGGCGATGGTGACTTGACTGCCTTGAATGGTGACGGTATCTGGTGCATTGTCATCATCGCCACAATTTGATAGCATGATACTGCTGAAAATCAGTGAAGCGAGCAGTATTAATTTGTTCATTTTCATAGCTTTGCTTACAAATGGTTATTAAATGATACTCATAGTTTCATACAAATCTACACATAAAGGTATTTCCTTGGAACAGAATTGAGATAAAATTAACTCCTGCTGCTCAAGCAACAGGTATTTTAAAAAAAATGTAATGAGTATCTTTTGTTCGTCTCTTGAGTGACTTGTTCATTCTGCTTTTGTATTGAACGAAAACTGCCATCATTAAAACCCTCTTTTTAGAGGTATTATTTTAAATCGTTTAATGAATTCATTGAAAAAATAGAGACCAGTAATGGATTAACTGATGGCTGTAGAAAGGAATAAGTTGATTATTATGATCAGTACCGTTACTGCTTTTTTGACTAAATGAATGATCTACCCAGAGCTCAATTTCGATGCTGGTGATGGTTAAGAAAATGACATAGCATCATCATTCTAAAATCAACTTAATGTCTTCTATGAGTCGTTTCGTTTCTAAGGATAGGGTGCCATTGTAAACTCCCCTTATTCGTCTGTGCTGATCGATGAGCACCAAATTTTCAGTATGTAAAAAATCATCATCTTCTGTGACGGTTTTCCCAAAGCCCTCATCGGCATAATAGGACTTTCTGGCGAGTTCGTAGATCTCTTTTTTATCTCCTGTGAGTAGAAACCAGTTTTCAGCATTTATTCCATTAAAATCTGCATATTCTCTCAGTCTACCCACTGAGTCTATCCACGGCATGACGGTATGAGAAAGAATTTTGACATTAGGGTTAGATTTAAAGGTATCTTGAACTTTAAGTAAATTCCCCGTCATTAATGGGCATACATTTGGGCAAATGGAAAAAAAGAAATTGGCGACATAAAGTTTACCATCCAAATCATCTTGTGCGATCCAATTTCCTTTTTGGTTCTGAAATTTAAAATCAGCAATGGTGTGGATGTCATCAAATGCCTCATCAGTCTCTTCGATCCATTCAGGTGTGAATGTAGGCTCATTATAGAAGGGAAGTTCTATTTCCGAAATTTCCAGGTCTTCATTTACTGTTTTTTGCCTGCTGCAAGCAATCGATCCCACACAGAGCATCAGCCAAATTATTTTTTTCATTTACTTGCCTTTATAAGGATCTAATATTTGTTTTTTTGTATCAATCTTGGTGCATCGCTTCATACCCATCAGTCCATATTTTTTTCCATTTTCTCGGATGACGAAATTAGCTCTGATTTTACCATCTCTGCGCCAAACTTTCTGTGAACCCATGGCCTGACCATTGACATAGTTCCGATCTTGCAAGGGTGAGCCATCTCGATACCATTCCTTATGATTACCCACGTTCATGCCATTTTTAAAATGGTATTCAAATTTGAGTGAACCATCGGGATACCAACCTAAATGGGTTCCATGTTTTTTGCCATGAAGGTAGGGTCGATGGTATCTTTTTGTGCCGTCACCATAATAGCCCAACATATCACCCTCTTGTAATCCTTCATAAAAAGGTATCTTATTTAGAAGTACATTTTTTTCATTTTTTTGAACGACATAGCCTGAAAATAACGCATCGTGATAGCGTCGCTTACCCTTTTGATCCCAACTCAAGCCCAAGTCCTTTTTATCAATTTCTATTTTGGGAATTTTAGGACTAAATAAAGACCCTATCTCGCAGCTTGAAAAGGCGATTAAAATGGTTAAAAAGTGCCTAATCTTCATGGTTACAAAAATAGCCAAATTATTATTTATAAATAAATTTTCTTTTAAATTAGGCGCATGTTAAGGATTAAAAAACTGACTTACTTTAAATTTTAATTATTTGTTTTATAAGAAAAGTGATGCCCTTTTTATTACAATTTTCTCTAGATAATATGTTTAACATAATCACCGAGTCACGCTGTGTTCCTTTATAAATTGATCCTTAGTTTATTTTTTTTACTTATGATGATTCATCCATCTGTAGTCAATACTCATTTGGAAAATTATGAGGAAACTGTTCTTGGAGATCAGAAAACCATAAAAATGCGAGCGATTGCTCCAGGTAATTACGCTATGGGCAGTATGGGAGAAGGGTTTCAAAATAAAGGGGTCCAAAGCCCACAACACGAGGTTTATGTAGATGCGTTCTGGATGAGCGAGAAGGAAATCTCATGGGAAATTTATCAAGAATTTTTATATAGAGAAAAAGATCATATCAGAGCAGATGATTATGGTGATTTAGTATTGGAGATTGATGGTCTTTCAGCCGCTACCATGCCTTATGTTAATTTCAATGTAACAAATCATCCTGTTATTGACGTGACACAATATGCAGCTTCTATGTTCTGTAAATGGCTTTCTGCAAAAACAGGGAGGTTCTATCGATTACCCACTGAGGCAGAATGGGAATATGCCTGTCGTGCAGGGACCACAGCGCCTTATTCTTTTGACCCAAATTTGATAGATGAATATACCTGGTATGCAGATAATAGTCAGGGGACTTTTCATCCGAGTGGTTTGAAAAAGCCGAATTCATTTGGGTTATATGACATGCATGGCAACGTGGCTGAATGGGTGTTGGATCATTATGATCCTAAGGGGTATGACGCTGCATCAGATAGTGGTCATTTTTTTTTAAGAATGGAGAGCCTTTATCCGAGAGTATTTAGAGGCGGGTCATGGCGAGATCCCAAAGAAGCTCTTCGTTCTTCGGAAAGAAATTACTCAAGTCCAAAATTAAAGCAGCGAGATCCTCAATTGCCTAAGAGCTTGTGGTGGCACACCGATGCCCCTCACATCGGCTTTAGAGTGGTGAGATCAAATAAAATTTTAAATTTAGATGAAATGAATTTATATTGGGGTAAACCCATTCAAGAATATTAACACTGAATAGAATGAAAAGAGAACAGACAAACGAAGCAAGAAGGAAATTTTTAAGGAAAACTGCGGCCTATACAGGAGCAGGCTTATTGGCCTCTGCGCTACCTACTCAGGCCCACGCCTATGTGGGAGGTGCAGGTGAAATCAGCGTGGCATTGGTGGGTTGTGGGGGTAGAGGAACGGGTGCTGCCGCACAAGCTATACAAGCAGATCCTGCAGTAAGGTTAGTGGCTATGGCAGATGTTTTTGACGATCAGTTGCAAAATAGTTTCAAAGGATTGTCCATAAAGCTTGCTGATTCTGGTCAAATTAAAGTGAGCCCAGAAACGATGTTTGTTGGATTTGATGCTTATAAAAAAGCCATTGATATGGCAGACGTTGTTATTTTGACTACGCCTCCAGGGTTTAGGCCTGTGCATTTCGAATATGCGGTCAATCAAGGTAAACATGTTTTTATGGAAAAACCTTTGGCCACAGATGTGGTAGGCATAAAGAGAATATTAGCTGCAGGAAAATTAGCTAAACAAAAAAAATTAAATGTGGTTGTCGGTCTTCAGCGACATTATCAAAAAAATTATTTGAAGGCACATGAAATGGTGCAAAAAGGAAAAATAGGTGATATTGTCTCTGGGCAAGTATATTGGAATAGCCCAGGTGTATGGGTACGGAAAAGGCAATATCAGCAAACAGAATTAGAATATCAGATGCGTAATTGGTATTATTTTAATTGGATTTGTGGGGATCATATCTTGGAGCAACATATACACAACATAGACGTAGCCAATTGGTTTATTGGATCGACCCCTTTAAGTGCACAAGGAATGGGGGGTCGAGAGACGAGAAAAGGGCGAGATCATGGACATATTTTTGATCACCATTTCGTAGAGTTCACTTATCCTGAAGGTCAAATAATATCCAGTCAATGTAGGCATCAAAGAGGATGTATGAACCGAGTGGAAGAAGTTTTTCAAGGGACCAAGGGGCATTTGCGGATAAATAGTGAAAATTTTGCTTCAATTAATTCAAATAATGGAAAATCAATTTATCAACATGTAGATCAAGCCGATGTGAATCCCTATCAGCAAGAGCATAATTTATTATTTACAGCAATTAAATCAGGGACGTATCAGTTTGATGATGTTCCTAATGGAGCCAACAGTACCATGACCGCTATACTAGGAAGAATGGCTACTTATTCAGGTCAAGTTTTGACCTGGGACCAAGCGATGGCATCAGACCTTAAGTTGGTGCCAGATTTGAACTCATTCAATGACGCAGCCCCGGTAGTCCCCAATGCAGAAGGTCACTATCCTGTACCTGTTCCTGGCGTAACTAAATTCATCTAAAATATTTCTAAAATGTCAAGAAGAACATTCTTAAAAAATGGCATAGCGGCAGCTGCATTACCTTTATTTGGTTTTCAGTCTATTGAGGGAGATCATTTGGGAAGTGTAGATAATTCAAGGTTTAACCTTAATTATGCCCCGCATTTCGGAATGTTCAAATCACATGCAGGTGAAGATTTGATCTCTCAATTGGATTTTATGGCTGAGTACGGATTTAAATCTTTTGAAGACAATGAAATGCGAATGCGTCCAAAAGCTACCCAAAATCAAATAGCCGAGACTCTGATAAAAAATGGAATGACTATGGGTGTATTCGTTGGTCATAAAATTTATTGGGATCAACCCAACCTTACGAGTGGCAATACAGATCTAAGAGATGAGTTTTTGGCAGATATTAGGTCCTCGATTGAAGTAGCCAAGCGAGTAAATGCTAAATGGATGACCGTAGTGCCCGGTTATGTTGATTTGAAACTTCAAGAAGGATATCAAACGGCCCACCTTATCGAAGCACTACGCAGAGCTTGTGATCTACTAGAGCCCGAGGGCTTGGCAATGGTATTGGAGCCACTTAATCCTCGTGACCATGCGGGTCAATTTCTTTCCAAAATTCCACAAGCCTATGAGATCTGTCGGGCCGTTGACAGTCCATCTTGTAAGATTTTATTTGATATTTATCATCAGCAAATCACTGAAGGTAATATCATTCCAAATATTGATAATTCATGGTCTGAAATTGCTTATTTTCAGATTGGAGATAACCCTGGTCGTAACGAACCGACCACAGGAGAGTTAAACTATCAAAACATTTTTGAGTACATTCACGCCAAGGGGTATCAGGGAATCCTTGGAATGGAGCATGGCAATTCCGAGGTAGGAAAACGGGGAGAATTAGCCGTGATAGCTGCTTATCGTAAAGTTGATAATTTCCTTTAATCTCTGTCCAACCTTCCTTTTTAGAAGTCTATCTTTGCTGTTATGAATAAAATCACGGCGGTTGACCTTTGGGAGGCCAGAAAAGACTGTGTTATTTTAGATGTACGCTCACCTGGGGAATTTCTTAAAGGGCATATTCCAGGCGCATCTAATTTGCCTATTTTTTCTGATGAGGAGAGAGTACGGGTGGGAACGCTTTACAAACAAACGAGTAGGGCAGTGGCATTTCTTGAAGGTTTAGATTTCATAGGTCCAAAACTAAGATTTTTCATAGAGGAGACGACACGATTGGCTCCTGATAAAAAAATATTGATTCATTGCTGGAGAGGAGGACTGCGCAGTCAAAGTATGGCCGTCTTATTGGAAGCGGCCGGTTTTTCATGTCAATTATTGGAAGGGGGATACAAATCCTACCGTACGCATTGCCGGGAGGTCCTCATGGATCAGGATGCCCATCTGATTTTGGTAGGGGGCAAAACAGGGAGCGGTAAAACGGTCATATTGAATGAACTGATGTATCTCCAAGAACAGGTCATCGACTTAGAGGGCCTGGCACATCACAAAGGTTCTGTTTTTGGTATGTTGGGACAAGAACCACAACCAACCAAAGAGCAGTTTGAAAATAATCTTTACGAATGTTTTGCTTCTTTTGATCTTAAAAAACGTATTTGGCTTGAAAGTGAGAGTCAATCTATCGGACAAGCTTTTATTCCCGAGGCCATGTTCAAAAAATTTCGGAACTCACCCATTTTTGTGATAGAGCGCACCTTTGATCAGCGAGTGCATCGACTTGTCGATGATTATGGACGATTTCAAAAGAAAGATCTGGCTCACGCCTTTAAAAAGATCGAGAAAAGATTGGGAGGGCAGCATCTGAAGGCGGCTTTAGAAGCGATTGAGGTTGGTGATGGTGCAGAGGCCTGTGCCATTGCGCTGAGTTATTATGATAAGGCTTATGATAGGTCTACTATAGACAATGGCTTTACCTTGGCGACTTCGATCAGCACGATACAAATGACAGACCACCAAATTGCTCAAAAACTGATACTTACTGCCGAAAAAAATGGATTATAAATTAACGAAATATAGTTATGGTGCCGGCTGTGGTTGTAAAATAGCCCCTCAAGTATTGGATGATATATTAGGGCAAAATAGAAAGAATCTTTTCCCTAATTTATTGGTTGGAAATCAAGACAGGGATGATGCTGCAGTATTTGATTTAGGTGATGGTACGGCGGTAATTAGTACCACGGACTTTTTTATGCCCATCGTAGATGATCCCTATGATTTTGGAAGAATTGCGGCAGTAAATGCAATAAGTGATATTTATGCTATGGGGGGTAACCCTTTGATGGCCATAGCCATTTTGGGATGGCCCATTAATGAAATACCAGCCTCTGTTGCCCACCAAGTCATTGAAGGGGCGCGATTTGTCTGTAAGCAAGCACACATACCTTTGGCAGGAGGACATAGCATAGATAGTCTTGAGCCTATTTTTGGTTTAGCCGTGACAGGTAAAGTCGCGGTCAAAAACTTAAAAAAGAACAAAGGTGCAAGGCCTGGAGATTTACTCTTTTTAACCAAGCCCCTGGGAATTGGCATCATTACTACTGCTATTAAGCAAAATCTATTGATCGAAGAGGGTGCTGCACTCGCCCTGGCGTCTATGACTCAACTCAATGATGTTGGGACCTTGTTGGCCACATTAAATGGAGTTCATGCCATGACCGATGTGACGGGATTTGGTTTGTTGGGTCATTTAATTGAGATGTGTGAGGCGTCAGAGACCAGTGCAGAAATTAATTTTGAGGCAATACCTCAATTGCCGCATCTACAATCTTATCTTGACCAAGGATCCTATCCTGGTGGAACGACTAGAAATTGGGAGAGCTATGGTGAGAAAGTTGAGTTAAAAAATAAAAATCAACGGCTCATTTTAGCTGATCCGCAGACCAGCGGTGGACTTTTGGTCGCGGTAGCCCCTGAAAGCACAACTGATTTTTTAAAGTTGGTAAAAACCGTGAGTTTAGAACTGGCGGCTATAGGTACTATGCAACAGGGAAAGTCAAAAAAGGTATATGTGATTTAATGATCATTCCATCTATTTTTTTAGAGGGTCTTTATGACTTTCCTTAGCAAATCCAAATTTTTCCATGGTATCATCTGTGGTGGCCACCTTTATGAAAGATTCAGATATTCATCCACCTTGGAGTTTTGTCAATCCACTTTTTTTTAATTACAGATTTCTAAGGAATCCTACGAACCAGTTAAACGCGCATCTGAATGAAACCCTAGCCATTTAAAACAGCCAAGACGCGATCAGGCGTAAAAGGCAAATGTCTTAAGTGTTTACCTGTCAGTTTTAGAAAAGCATTAGCAATTGCACCGGCCACCATGGGCGTAGCGGTTTCACCGACACCCTCTGGCTTTTCGCTGGAAGGGATAAATGCAGTTTCAATGCTGTCAGGAACCTCTTGCATTCTCAACAAGGAATAATCGTGAAAATTGGATTGCTGTACCTGTCCGTCCACAATGGTTATTTGTTCTTTGAGTACGCTGCTCATGCCCATGATGATACCTCCTTCCATTTGGGCTTTGACGTTGTTGGGTTGAATGATCATACCCGCATCTAAGGCAATCCAGAAATGATGTACTTTAATGGCGCCGGTATTTCGATCAACGGAGATTTCGCAAATTCCGGTACCGATCGAACCATGGTCGACGAAGGCCACACCTTTGGCGCGTCCTTCGATTGAGGGGACATCCCAACGGGACATGGCCACGGCTTTTTCTAAGGTGGCCAATGCCTTAGGGGATTGGGTCATTAGTGTTCTTCGAAGGTTGATAGGATCTACGCGCTGGTCAAAAGCGATGATATCTAGCAGGGATTCAATGGCAAATTTGTTTGGTCCATGACCTACTGAGCGCCAATGCTTTAATCTAATGCCATGGCTGGTTTCTCGCCATTCGGCGAACTGGTGGGGAATGTCATAATGGTCATTTTTAACGCCGCCCGCAACGAGATTTCCGCCGTCTCCGATGACAGTATGAGAGAAGCCTGTGAGTTGCCCACTGCCATCAACGGTTGCTTTGAGGCGTTGAAGCGACAAGGGCCGATAAGCACCATAGGCGACATCATCTTCTCTGGTCCAAACGAGTTTCAGGGGTAGGGGAGCGATTTCTTTGGCCAGTATCGCACATTCGACGACAAAGTCCGTCATGCTTCTTCGGCCAAAGCCACCACCGAGATACTGCAAATGAATGTTGACGTTTTCGGGAGGAAAGCCAAGCACACCGGGAATACCTAGTTTGGTATCTCCTCCCTGTTGACTACCGACCCACACTTCTGCGGTTTGTAAATCTTCAGAGACTTGGATCACAGCATTTAAGGGCTCGATCTGGGCATGGTACACATAGTCGTTTTTAAAATCGGCCGTATAAGTTTTATGTGCATTGCGGAGTGCTTCGCCCATATTCCCGATTTCGGTTACGACTCTTCCCTTTTGATTCTTGGCTGCGATCGCTTCATATTTGGAGTAGATCTCCTGAGAGTGGTAGCCACTGGACGTCGCGGTACTCCACTCGATTTTCAGTAGTTTTTTGGCATCTAACACCCCTTTTAGGGTGGAGGCAATCAACCCAATGGCGTAATCAAACTGGACGATTCTCATGACCCCTACTTGTGCTAAAATTTCAGATTCATTGAGTAGTGTGGGTCTTGCACCATGTAGTTTGCCTCTTTCCAAGGCGCCATAAACCATATCGGGCAATCGTACATCTATGGCAAATTGAGCGGTGCCATTGACTTTCGCAGGAATTTCTGTACGGGGAATGTTTTTGCCGATTAATTGGAAGTCTTTTGGATTTTTTAATTGATCTTCGGTAAAATCTGGCAATGCAGTTGGAATAGTAAGCAAGGGAACTAATTCCCCAAAACTTATTTTCTGGCCAGACTTTTCATGGAGGACAAAACTCTGAGCAGCGCTTAATTCTTCAATAGGCACCTTCCAATGGTTAGATGCTGTATTCAATAAGATATAGCGCGCCTGTGCCCCAGCTTTTCTCATCACGTGGTAATAACTATGAGTGGTCCTACTTCCTACCGTAAACATGAGCTTGGTTCCAGGCGCCCATCCTTCACCGCCATATATGTCGGCTTCCTGGGGAGAAAATTCTACCTGAACTTTTGACCAATCCGCGTCCATTTCCTCAGCAAAAATAATGGGTAGGGAAGTCATGGAACCTTGACCCATTTCTGCCGCTGGATTGTAGATTATCATCTGGCCATTTTCCCAGAGTTGTACCCATGCGGTGATAGGGATTTTTTTTAACTGCTCGCGGATTTTTTTATCGTCTTGGCAAGACACCAAAACGGGAAGTATACCGGACGCGCTTATAAAAAGCGTCACGCCTCCTGAAGTTTTGAGAAAAGCTCTTCGGTTGATTTTATTTGTCATCGTGAGATCTTTAGCCATTGTGCTTTTATTAAGAGGTGGAATTTTTTGTTTTTGCAGCCATTTCGATGGCGGTAAGAATGCGCAAATATGTGCCGCACCTACATAGATTACCATTCATGTGAGCCTTAATTTCGTCGCGTGTAGGGTGTTCTTTTTGCTCGAGTAAGGCGACTGCTTGCATGATTTGACCTGAATGACAATAACCACATTGTGGGGCTTGGGCCTCAATCCAAGCCTTTTGGACGGGGTGATCCCCATGTTCAGATAAGCCTTCAATGGTAGTGATTTCCTGATTTTCCGTAAATTGTTCGATGGGCAGCAGACACGCTTTGATCGGTTGCTTATCTACATGGACCGTGCAGGCGCCGCACTGACCAATGCCACAGCCATATTTGGCCCCCGTCAGTCCCAGATCTTCGCGAAGTACCCAAAGCAAGGAGGTTCCTGCAGCTACTTCGACGTTATAAGATTTTTTATTGATGTTCAGTGTATACTTAGGCATAGCAATATGTTTTTAATCAATCTATTAAATATATATGGCTATTGGTGCATGTATAGGTCAATTTTTTTTGATTATTCTAGGACCTGATATGATCAATGGATGGCTGATGTACACTTTGGAATGGCAAGAAGTACAAGAAATTGAATCAATACTTTATGGTAAATAAAAAGATAGGAGCATTCTTGGACATCTATTGTTTTGGGCGCCATTACCACTTCAATAATCACAAAAATCACAGGAGTAAACACATATAAGGCTAATACTACGATATAGTGAGAAATCTTCGTAAATAACCAGAAGGGCTGAACTGGATATAAAAGGAGAGGAACGAGGGGTTATGAGGGTAATTTATTCAATTCATTCTGGTAAATGTCTTCAAGTTTGACCTTCAAGGTATCCACATCTAGGTCCTTTGGAGAAAAGGGGTCTAAAATGCTATATCTTAAATAATTTCTTAGTTTTAGGGGGAAATTACCCTTTTCAAAAATTTGATAGTTATTGTGTACTACAAAGGGGACGATAAGCGCCTCAGGCATGGCATTTATCAATGCTTTGAGACCCCCCATTTTGAATGGACTTAGGTGGGCACTATTACTTCGAGTTCCTTCAGGGAAAATGACAACGGCATAGTTTGTTTTGTTCATTTGATGGCCATATTGAGATATCTGGGTAATGGCAGTGTTTCCAGAATTCCTATCGATGAGCAAAGAGCCTCCTTTTCGCAGATTAAAGGAGATGCTCGGAATACCACGACCCAGTTCTTTTTTCGAAATAAATTTGGTGTGCTGATGTCTGAAATACCAAATAAGTGGGGGTAAATCCATCATATTTTGATGATTAGACACGACGATAATGGATTGATCTGTTGGAATTTTCTCCGTGCCCATGATTTGATGTCGAGTCAATAGCAGGCCTTGAATCAACATTAGCAATCTGTTCAGATAAATCACACTCCACCTATGTGCCTCATAACCCATCAGATAATAGCAAAAGTATTGGATGAGGTGAAAGAAGGATAAGAGCAGAAAGAAAAAACCGTAGTACAGTATACTAAGGAATATGGATTTTATTTTTTTGATAACTTTTTATTCAAAATTAAGGTTTTTTAAAAAACTAACCGAATATCATCTGTAATTAATATTGGCATGCTTCTTTTAAGCAGAGATCAAAAATAATAGAATGTTTATGAGGAGATGAATTTTTTACTCTTAATTTTGAACAGAGTAATGGATAAAATAATCTAAAATAAATATGTTAAGGACGATCGCTTTATGCGCTAGCCTAGTTTTGTCACAGGTGGTTTTAGCTCAACCTCTGATTGATGGAAAAGCATCGAAGAAGACAAATAATTTATATCAAAATCTGAAGAATTCTGCACAGAAAAATGTCTTAATTGGTCATCAAGATGATATGGCATATGGCGTTAAATGGCAGGCAAAAAAAGGAAGATCAGATGTGAGAGAAACCGTAGGGTCCTATCCGGCGATGCATGGATGGACCATTGATTTTTCAGAGAATGTTTACAATAATGATTCGATCAAGTATGACCAAATGAAACTTTGGATGAGGGAAGTATATTCGAGAGGCGGAATCAATACTTTGTCCTGGCGTCCAACCTATCCAGATACCCAAAAAACCCCTTTTATATCTAATTTGGAGCCAGCTAATGTATTACCTGGAGCCTCTTTGCATCAGGAATACTTGATACTCCTGAATCAATTGGCTCTTTTTATTTCGCAGCTCAATATGCCGGTCATATTAAGGCTTTTTGATCAGCACAATGCTCGAGAGGTTTGGTGGGGAAATGGAACTGAAGCATCTTTCGTTTCCCTCTGGAGATTTACCATTGATTATCTCAAAGAGGTGAAGAAGGTGCACAATATAATTTACGCTTATTCACCCAATCGATCTTTTATGGAGGAATCAAATATGGATAAAGATTATTTTTATGGTTACCCTGGAGATGATTATGTGGATGTTTTTGGATTGGTAAATTATATTGAATTTGAGGATACAGAGGTCAAGCGTCAAATCGCATCAAATAAGTTTAAGAATGACTTAATGTATATTGATCGTTTGGCCCAAAAAAAGAATAAATTAGCGGCAATTACTGAAACAGGTCAAAATGGACTTATGGATTCCCTCTGGTTTTCTCAAACTTTGTTGACCAGTTTTGAAGCGTTGGATCATGGAGCTCTGGGATGGGTGACATTAGGCCCGAATAAGGATACTACACATTATTATATCCCTTTTGACGAACATCCTGCGGCAGTTGATTTTAGAGAATTCAGAAAAAATCAACTCACTATTTTTGAAAATGATCTTGTTGAAATATATAAATGATACTATTAGATAACAAACCGGAGAAAAAATTTGAATGTAATGAGAGCGCCCAGATTAATGATGAATTTCATTGACCTTTATGAAAAGAGCATGTGTATTCAAAATGAAATCAGTAATTTGAGAGGAGTGTAATGAAAAGTTTAATATCAACTTTAATGAACTGGTTTTTGGAGCTCAAGTGAAGCAGTTTTTTTTGCAAAAATTACCGAAAACTTAAATTGGAGTAATAGGTTTAATCCCGTAAACCATTTAATTTTAAGGGTTAGAATGATATGATGAACAAAATGGTAGGAAATTTTTTTAAGACATATGGGGTCATGATGCTGCTTTCGTTGACCTTTTACAGTTGTGCCCAAAAAACAGAAGAGCGTATCGGACATGAAATTACTATTGAAGTGGTGGGCATCAAAGATTCCTCCACGATTGTGGGATATCATTTTGGGAACCAACGATTAATTCTAGATTCTGCTGAAATCATCAATGATAAGCTTCAATTAAAAGGAGAATACACTTTAGAAAAAGGCGTATATTTTCTTTATTCTCCAAATTTTTATTTTGAATTTATTATTAGTGATCAATTTTTTGAGATGAAGATCAACTCAGAGCTGGGGTATAAGGACATTGAAATCTCTGGATCAGAGGACAATGAATTGTTTGCCCAATTTCAAAACAAAATGGCTGAGATTCAAAAGCAACAATCTGAATTGTCAGGACGCTTAACCACTGCGTCGGCTGCTGATTCTATTTCAATTACCCAAGAATTAGAGGGAATAGGTTTGAGTGCAAAGGAATTTCGTGAGTCATTAATCTCAGATAATCCTGATTTATTTTTCATCTCTTTTTTAAAGATTGTTGAAGGGGTAACGATTCCTGAATTCGAGGAAACAGAGGACCTCCAAGCTCGCAAAATTGCATCCTTTAAATACTACAGAGATCATTATTTTGATGTATTAGACGATGCACCCAGTATGATGAGGACTCCTGTGTTTCATGGTTATGTGATGAAGTATTTTGATGATTTGGTCATCCGACAAGCAGATTCTGTCAATATCGAGATTAAAGACTGGTTAGATAAATTCGAAGGTCATCCACAGGGGTTCAGGTATTGGCTGATGACCCTATACACCAAATATCAAGAGTCCAAAATCATGGGAATGGATGGGGTCACTGTATTTTTATCTGATGAGTATTTTTTAACGGATAAAGTTGATTTTATGGATGAAGATCAGAAGTTCGAAATAGAAGAAGAGTTAAAGTTTATCCGACCCAATCTGATTGGAAAAATGGCACCAAGGATGAACTTATTAGATACCGCAATGCAGCCATTTTCCTTAAATCAATTGAATGAAAAGTATTTAATTTATTTTTTTTATGATCCAGATTGTGGCCATTGTAAAAAGAAGACGCCTGTATTAAAGGAGGCCTATGCTGATTTGAAGAAAGCAGGAGCAGAGGTGATTGCTATTTGCACCATTACAGATACAGACAAATGGAAAAAATTCATCAAAGAACAAAAGCTAGATTGGTTGAATCTCGGGGATCCGCTGTATCAGAATAATTT
>Ga0115000_10000062_pt1 | contig 89935 bp, 75 predicted proteins | sample ArcticOcean_MG_C_6_FD_89690 | JGI IMG/M metagenome (GOLD analysis project Ga0115000, IMG submission 89690) | Marine microbial communities from western Arctic Ocean - ArcticOcean_MG_CB8_128 | ecosystem: Environmental > Aquatic > Marine > Oceanic | place: Arctic Ocean: Canada Basin | collected... | reverse complement strand
TTTGCTTGCATAAAATCACCGGGTTTTGAAAGATATTCAACAACTTCCGGCAATTTTACAACACTCAAAACCCATCTTCACCCTTTATATATGGGCTCTATCGAATTTTTCAGGGACGACTAAGTAAACCCAAAAAGCAGGGGTTAGTTCTAGAACCAATCGTGAATAGAAACAGGGTGTGGGTGAAGATTAAGGGAGTATGTTGGTGATACGACAATGACAACCAACTAAACAGCAATACTATCGTGCTTGTCGCACAAAGCAGGGTTGGAGGAGTGTAAATTAGGATTGTTTCAGATCAATGCTGAGGTGGTTATAGAGAGTCCAGTTTCCGGCAAGGTTTCTGGACTCTTTTTTTGGGGAAAATAGCAAAAACAAGGGGGTCTGAGAGTGTGTCAGGAAAGACTAAAAAGTGTGTTTATTTCAAACTTATCCGTCATTATGGGTATTAATTCTGTGTACACCTTGTGTACACCCTAAAAATATGGTTATAAATAATTGATTTATAAGGTGTATTTCGTAGATACGGGGACTGAAAATCCTCGTGTCGGCGGTTCGATTCCGTCCCGTCCCACCACTTTTTACTGGAGAGCGGCTTTTCGCAGCTAAAATGCGGGGCTAGCTTTTTGTCATACTGAACTGTCGCCCCAAGTTCATCCATGAACAAAGCATCTCGCACTTTATAGTTTCAGTTCGGTAATTCCCACTTCAGCTAAAAGCCTTAAAAGCCGTTAAATCAATATCAAGCTTGGAACAAGATTGTGACAACAATCGCTATTAATTTACCATAAAGTAAGTTATCGAAATTGGAATGCCTATATAAATTCCCATATGCTAAACTCATCATTCCGTAAACAGTAAAGTGACTCGATAGAGGCTCAAATTGGCAGATATAGAAGACAAAAAATCCGGCACTCGTTCTGAAGAAGATTATCTAAAACGAATTGCTGAGCTGGAAAAAGCCAACAAAGATCTCGCCGACGCTAATCGGGCCAAGTCTGCATTTTTGGCGAGCATTAACCATGAGCTTCTTACACCCCTCAATGCCATCATCGGTTATAGCGAACTGCTTGAAGAAGTCGCCGAAGAATTGGAGATTGAAGAAGAAATTGGCCCAGACCTAAATAAAATCCACTCCTCAGGAAAACATCTGCTGGCGATCATTAACAACATCCTTGACCTTTCAAAAATTGAGGCAGGGAAAATGGAATTTTTCAGTCAGAACTGTGATTTGGAAGATTTAGCTAATGAAGTCAGCCATACTCTGCAACCTATCATTAATAAAAATTCCAATACTCTCAAAATAAATCTCGATAAGGACTTGGGTTCGATTTCTATAGATATAACCCGGTTACGCCAAGTTTTATTTAATCTACTAAGCAATGCCTGCAAATTTACTGAAAAAGGTGAGATCACTTTTACCGTTGCCCGGAAAACAATCCGTGAGCTGGATTGGGTTAATTTCACCATCTCCGACTCGGGGATTGGAATGGATACCAGTCAGGTTGAAAAATTGTTCAAAAGTTTTTTCCAGGTTCACTCGGGCAACATTCAAAAATATGGCAGAACGGGACTCGGCCTGGCGATCACCAAACGTATTTGTGAGATGATGGGAGGGGATATTTTTGTTCAAAGCAAGCCCGATAAAGGCTCCACCTTTCCTGTCCATTTACCTGCTGTAATCCCCATACCAGAAACCGCAAATATAACTCTGCCAAGCATTCCAAAGGCTGGAAAAGATTCTCCTGAATCTGATTCTGAACCTCAAGAAAGTATAATTCTCGTAATCGACGATGACCCGATGATCCACAACCAGATGAAACGGACTTTTGACAAAGAAGGCTATAAAATTGTTTGTGCTTCCGATGGCGAAGAAGGGCTTGCTCTGGCTCGAAAACTTCATCCTACATTGATTACTCTCGACGTATTGATGCCGGGAATGGACGGCTGGACTGTCCTGAAAAAATTAAAGGGTGACCCGGAAGTTGCAAATATCCCGGTTTTTATCATCTCTATGGTCGATGAAGAAAATAAAGGCTACACCATGGGCGCATCAGAATATCTTACCAAACCCATCGACCGTACCCGGCTTCATATTCTTATGAAAAAGTACCATTGGGACTCCAGCTCAGCCCTAGTTGCTGAAGATGACCCCGGAACTCTCAAATTACTCTGTTCCATGCTGGAAGAGTACGGTCTCAATGTTCAGGAAGCAAGAAATGGGAAAGTAGCACTTGAAAGAGTCCAGGAGAAAACTCCGGGAGTTATCTTCCTTGACCTGATGATGCCCGAAATGGATGGCTTCAAATTCATTGAAGAATTGAAAAAAAACCCTGAACATCGCCCCATCCCCATTGTGGTGGTCACCGCAAAAGACCCTATACAAGCAGACCGACTAAGCCTGAATGGAGGAGGGGAAAAGTTAATTGAGAAGAAACTCTTTGTCCATGACGATCTGCTTTCAGAAACCCGCTCAACATTAGCAACACACCATTCCTGACTTCTTCGCTTTTTTTTGATAAAACCTTTTTTCTAGAATTGAATCTAACTTATTGGCAGGTATTTGAGCCTGCCAGCTCTATTAATCACACTCACTAAAAACTAAACATGGATAAATACCAGGAAATCGCTGAGATCGTCCAGGAGATAACAGAGGAAGCCACAAATTTCAAAGACGCCGCAGAACCAGCCGAAGAAGTTGAGGCATTAAAAGACTTGCTAGAAGTCTTGACGCGGGGTAGCAAACAGGTGTTAGAAAGAATCGATCAGTATAATGACCGGCGCTATCGATAATTTTTGAGACGCTGGTTTGCCTAATACATTTCCAGTCGCTTTAAACTTGGCAGGCTCTGTTTTTTTGCCAAGTCGTCAACAAGCTCAGGATTGATCTGGTTTCGGACCAATATCAATTCTTCCAGACTTTTTAAAGATTTGGAGTTCAACAGAGCTTCCATTCCTTTTTCGGTAATCTGGTTATTATAAAGGTCTAGCGTTTTCAGGTTTGCAAGATGAGGTGAGTTTGCAATTGCCATAGCTCCCTGATCGCTGATCTTGTTTGCGCTCAAATCTAAAAAAGTTAAATTGTGTGCGTTCATCGAACCCACGATAGCGAAAACTCCTTCATCGCCTATTTTGTTGCGAGTCAACTTGAGTTCTTTCAGGTTCTTCATGCTTGAAGAATCGGCAATCATTTTGGCACCTTTTCCCGATACATCATTACCCCAAAGAGAAAGCTTTTCAACATGCTGAAACGTATCTGAGTCACATAGAATTCGTACACCTTCATCCCCAAGGTTATTTTTCTGCAAAGCCAATGAAACTACATTTTTTACTTCGGGAGTACTGACAAGAATCTCAATCCCTTTAACCCCAACCTGGGAGCCATTGAGATTTATTTTACTGCCATCGGGGTCCAGTCTTTCTCGTATATGTGCAGGGATATCCTCTGGAGGGCCTTTACGACGACTGTATCCATGATGCCCGCCCTTTTTCCCCTTACCGGCATGCTTGCCGCTATACCCACCGTGTTTGCCAGCGGCTTTGGCATCGCCATGCTTTCCGGGGTGCCCTCCTTCATGCTCTCCCGATGCAAACACCGGAAGCGACCAGACCAGCCAGCCCAAAACTAAAATCACCTGAACTATTCTTTTTCGAATCAGCACAATAGAATCCTCCAAAATTAATTCGTTGCAACGCAACGAAATCCAATATAGTTTTTCTTTTGGTCTGGCAATGCCTTACCGCGCACCGAGCCTCGAGCCAGGTCAAGGTTTGAGTTCCACGAGCCGCCTTTTATAACTTTGAATTGTTCGCCATATAAATCGTTTTCATAGTGATTACCCGGATGCGGTTGATACCAATTCTCCGTCCACTCCCAAACGTTTCCCGCTAAATCCATTACCCCATAGGGACTCATATTTTCTGGTATCGTCCCCCCCTGATTGGTGTATCGATAAATATCACCCTTGCCTCTTATATTTGTATTAAGAGCCTCGGCCTCATTCCCCCAGGGGTAGTATCTGCCATCCGTCCCTCTTGCGGACTTTTCCCATTCTGCTTCCGTAGGCAACCGTTTTTTTGCCCAATGGCAATAATCTCGCGCCTGTTTCCAGGGCAGTGACACGACAGGTTGAAGAGGGTGGTTGAAAAGTGCATTGTCATGTTCTCGTGAAGGGGGTTTCCCAGTTGCTTGTTGGTATTTTGAAAAAGCCCTCATCGTCACGGGAACCTTATCAATTTTAAAAGCGGGTAAGGTCACTTCGTGAAGTGGGGTCTCATCCCGATACCAATCTAAAGATTCCGAATGAAAATGGCGGGCCGCCCACATGATATCCTTATCCGAGCTTCCCATTTTAAAGGGCCCGGCTGGGATCAAGATCATGTCCTCCTCAGAGGCGGCACATTTATCTCCGATGCTGAAAAAGAAAAATGCAGCAACGATATAAAAGGGTCTGATAAACACACGGCCCCTGTTAAAGCCTATTATTTTTTTTATCACGACGAGGCGATCATCCCGGTTTTTCTTGCATACTCAAAAATATTACCGGCTTCAATGATATCTATCACCTCACCCAGCGATTTTAAATCGTACGTTTTGTTCTGCGTTTTATTACTGAGGGTATTGGCTTCCAGATCAATCTTCAAATCGTCACCGGTTTTAATTTCTTCTACCAACCGTGTTTCGCATTCAAAAGGAATGAAGAATCCGCCATCCACAGAATTTCGGTAGAAAATTCGAGCATACGATTGTGCAACCACCGCCCGCACACCGGCAATTTCCATACATGCTGGAGCATGTTCGCGCGACGAGCCACAGCCAAAGTTTTTTCCACCAATAATAATCGAGTACTTTGACTCAAAATTATCACCTTCGGTAAAAGAGACGTTGCCCTCAGGCAACCCTGCCTGTTCACCGGGCACTCCGGTTAGCGCAAATTTACCGTAATTTTTTTTCTCTTCCGGATCACTCAAACTGTAAACCAGATGCTCCGCAGGGATTATCTGATCGGTATCAACATCGTTGCCTAAAACATAGGCAAGACCTTCTATAATTTTTTTCATAGTCACTTAATTATTAACAAAATCAGCTGGGTTCGTAATATGCCCGGTCAAAGCCGATGCAGCGGCAGTATAGGGGGATGCCAGATAAACATGGGACTGTTTCGAACCCATCCGACCTGGAAAGTTGCGGTTGGTGGTCGAAATCACTACCTGATTGTCCTTTGCTCTCCCAAAAGTATCTTTCGGTCCGCCCAAACATGCAGCGCAAGAGGGGTCTCCCAAATATGCTCCGGCATTTTTGAAAATATCGATTAATGTTTCACCGTCAATTTTTTCTTTATGAAGATCTTCTTCAACTTCACGCGTTGCGGGAACAATAAATGTATCGATCAGCACTTTTCTCCCTTTAAGAAGTTTGGCCGCAGCCATAAAATCAGTCAACTTGCCACCTGTGCAAGAGCCAATGTAAGCGCGGTCAAGCTTTACATCTTCACATTCTGAGGCCTTGGCCTTGTTATCTGGAGAATGTGGCTTGGCAACAATGGATTCCATTTCACTGGCGTTGTAGGTCTTCTTGAAAAAATATTTTGCATCCTCATCGGAATGATAAATCTTATAAGGTCTGTCTGTACGTTGCCGCACATAATCGGTCGTTACCTCGTCTGCCTCAATAATGCCATTTTTACCTCCTGCCTCGATCGCCATATTGCACAGGGTCATGCGCTCTTCCATTGAAAGGCTCATCACCGCATCGCCGCGCCATTCCATCGATCGATAGGTGGCACCATCGACACCAATATCTCCAATCACATTTAAAATGACATCTTTTGCCATAACATGATCTGGAAATTTTCCAGTGAATTCAAAACACATGGATTCAGGAACTTTGACCCATATTTTGCCCGTGCCCAGAATAAACGCAGCATCAGTATTTCCGATGCCCGTTGAGAACATACCGAAAGCACCCGATGTTGAAGTATGCGAATCGGTCCCGAATAAAACTTCGCCGGGACGATTGAATCCCTCCTGGGCAAGAGCCAGATGGCAAACACCCTTATAATTATCCGTACCGACATCGTAATAATGTGGCAGGTCTTGTTCTTTAACAAATTGACGCAGGATGTCTATATTCCTATTGGCGTGGGTGTCTTCTGTAAAAATAAAATGGTCCGGAATGATAACTACTTTATCGCGGTCCCAAACTTTCGCATTTTCGCCGAATTGTTTTTTAAATATTGCAAAAGTGCCTGGCCCACAAACATCGTGTGTCATCAAAACATCCACATCTACCCAGATATTATCGCCAGGGAAAACAGAATCTTTCCCAGCGTGAGCGGCAAGTATTTTTTCTGTAATCGTCATACCCATTGCATAAAGCCTTTCAAAGTGGGTTATTGCCCCACATAGTACTTGAGTTTTCTTTTGGAAATTCCGAAAAGAGTATATGTAATAAAGATACCATATGAGAACATATAAACTCCAAAAAATTTGTACCTTATTGATTTATTTAGAGTAAAATATTTATAAATGTTAGTTTTTCAGCCTTATATCCCAATTATTTTATGAAAAATCTATACCCCCTGCTCAAAGAGACAATAAATCGGTTGCGCTACAAGATTCCTCATCGTCCGCAGCAAGTGCAAATCGAAATCACCAATCGGTGCAATATGGATTGCCCCATGTGCCAACGGGAAGATTTAGGAATCAAACTCGAACATATGGAGTGGTCGAATTTCACCAACGTGGTAGACAAACTCGGTAACGGTGAAAACATCACCCTCACCGGTTGGGGAGAACCCTTCATTCATCCCCGCGTATTCGATATGATTGCTTATTGTAAAGAGCGCGGACACCGGGTCATGATCACCTCCAACGGCCTGTTCACCAAACCCAGTATGGTGAATGATATTCTTAATTCTGAATTAGACAGCGTTACTTTTTCTATCGATAGTGTCAATGGCAACGAGACGGTAGTGGAAGGGCATACCAGCTCAAAAGTATACGAAAGCATTGAAGCCGTTGCACGTGGCCGCAAAAACGGAGCCCCAAGTGTCCGATTACAGGCAACAATTCATACTGGCTGTGAAAATGACCTCTACGATGTCATCCGTTATGGAGCGCGTATCGGTTGCGATGTGGTGAACGTTGGCCGGCTCGATCGTCAATTCCGCCCTAACCTAAAAAGACCCGACGCCAAGGAAGAAAGGTTAATTTTTCTGAAAGCAGATGAAATAGCTCATGCCGCAGGTATTCAATTGGATTGGTTGCAATATACCGTATCCCATGGAATCACCCGGTTTTTCTACAAACTCCTGCGTAAAAAACTTCACAAGTCAGGAAGCTATTGTTTGAAAACTTTTGACTACGTCTATGTCACTCGCGAAGGTAGCGTTACACCCTGTTGTCTTCTGCCCAATTCCAAAATGGGGAACTTACTCACCGATAACCTGAAAAGCATCTGGCAAAACGGCAAGTTTGATTATTTCCGTAAAAACTATCGAGACACCTGTGGTGATTGCGATTTATGGACCATCGAGCAGGTCGACACACGCCAAGTTCAACTACAGCCTGAAGCAGAACCCGCACTGAACACCCATTAACAACTCTTTCGAAAAAAAGCATCATTCTGTTCGACTTCGGAAATTGATTTCTCGCCTCCGTTGGATCTCGCTTTGAAAATTGTTATAGCCCTTTAGGCCATCTAGGGGTTATCATCTCTGGTCTATCTAGTTCGTACAAATTTATCCATAAAATAGTTTTTAACACCCAAACCCCATGGCCGAGTCCCATAGGCAACCCAAACAGATTTTTGTAGATCGCCGTCCACTTTGGATCGTGCTGTTTGATCGGATGCGTCGATACCTGCTTCTAGCTCTGTTCTTTGGGATTTTTGCGTTGTTGCTGCTTCAAGAAAGCCCCAGCGGGCTATCATTAGAGGGCTATAAAGTACTCTGTCTTTTTGTACTTTGCGTGTTGCTTTGGGCAACCAATCTGATTCCTTTATCTATCACAAGTCTGCTGGCTATCGCCGCAGTCCCATTATTAGGTGTGATGGAAGCTTCACAGGCTTATTCTTTCTTTGGCAACAAAGCAGTATTTTTTATTCTCGGGGTCTTTATCCTGTCCGCCTCCATGATCGCATGCGGACTCAGCACAAGAATATCTATCTGGGTAATGAAACATTGGAGCAACACCCCGTCACAATTGATCACTTCAATTTATTGTTTTGCAGGAGTCAGCTCCTGCTTTATGTCTGAACATGCAGTGGCAGTGATTTTGTTCCCCATCATTCACGAGATCGCGCAATCGCTGAACTTGAAAAGAGAAAACTCGATCTTTGCAAAAGGCATGTATTTCGCTATGGCCTGGGGCTGCATCATAGGTGGAGCCATGACAGTTCTCGGTGGCGGTCGGGTTCCACTTGCTGTCGAGATGCTCGAAAAATCTACCGCCGGGACAGAGACCATCGGCATCCTTCAATACACCCAATTGAGTTTCCCTCTCATATTGGCCATGTTTGCGGGCGGTTGGTTGGCATTAAAGCTTTTATTTCCTCCTGACATTCAAGACATTGAAGCCGCAAGAAAAGCCTTAAAGCATAAATCTCATGTCATGGGGAAGTTGACCTTTCAGGAAAAGGGTATAGCCCTGGTTATGCTGATGACACTTTTTTGTTGGTTCGTTTATGGCGATCAATTGGGTATCGCCAACATAGCCATCATTTCTATTGTTCTTTTATTTGTACTGAATCTCATCACCTGGAAAATGGTGGAATCCCATATCAACTGGGCCATCGTTCTCATGTATGGAGGCGCGGTCTGTTTGGGTGAAGTCATGGCAGAAACAGGTGCCGCATTGTGGCTTGCAGAAAAATTGTTTGTGGGAACAGTCGATTCTCCCGTCATATTCCTTTTGGTTATTGCTCTGCTGTCGACATTATTTACTACATTCATGAGTAATTCGGCGGTCATCGCTATTCTTTTACCAACAGCGATTAGCATGAGTCCTTCCTATGGCATCCATCCCGCTATGGCAACCATGACGGTGATTCTGCCAAGTAACTTCGCTTTCATATTACCCATTGCAACACCCGCTTCGGCATTGGCTTACTCTTCAAGGTTCCTGACGCTGAAAGAGATGGTCTGGTCGGGTTCGCTTCTCAGTCTTTTTGGGTTGGGCTGTTTTTTAATCATGCTGTTATTATACTGGCCGATGATCGGCTTCCAATAAACTATGAGTTTCGTAAAACAACTTCAAGCCATTGAACTGAAAAAAAAGCTAGATAAAGGAGAAGATATCTTTTTGCTCGATGTTCGTGAGCCTTGGGAGTTTTCTCTCGCCGCTATTGACGGATCAGAAAATTTTCCTCTCGCCGAAGTTGTTGACCGTCAGCAGGAATATGCTTTTGAAGAAGAGATCGTGGTAATCTGCCACTATGGCGAACGGTCGCAACGAGCCGCGCAAGAGTTGGTCGAATGCGGATTCAACGTTCACAATCTAATCGGCGGAATCGATGCTTGGTCACAAGTGGTCGACCCAAACGTCCCGCGCTACAGCCCCAACGGTTGACCCCCCCCTAACGGGGGGAGGTAAAGTTACGGTAATTGCTTCTCAAGCATTTAAAATCATCCCGAAAAAGTTCTTCCTAACTTACTCATGTTAACTTTTCTATCAACACTTCGCGCATGGCGTCAATGGGGGCAGGTTTACCCGTCCACAGTTCGAACTGTCGCGCCGCCTGATTGATGAACAACTCGCTTCCAGGAATGACGGTGCACCCCGCGGCTTTGGCCTCACGCAACAACTTCGTCTCTAAAGGGTTGTAGACCGAGTCGAACACAACCATTCCTTCTTTGAAGTCTCTGGCCAGAAAAGGCGTTTCGTTTATATTAGGACTCATTCCCACAGGCGAGCAATTGATGAGGATATCTATTGACTGCGTCCCCGCATCACGGCAATGAATCAACTCGCAACCCAACTCTTTAGCCAAGCTTTCGCCGCGTTCTTTGTTGCGATTATAAGTAACCGTCAACCGCCCACTCTTTTCTTTTATGCCATAGCCGATAGCCTTAGCAGTGCCGCCCGAACCCAGGATCAAAATATTTTTACCCTTTAAAGAAGTGGCTGCGTCAAGGGCCGCAATAGCGCCAGAACAATCGGTGTTGTAGCCTACCCACTTCCCATCTTCCTCGACAACGGTGTTGACAGCACCAATGCTTTGGGCCGTTGCATCAACCTTATCCAATAACGACATAATGTTCTCCTTTGCAGGCATTGTGACGCTCAGCCCTGAAAAGAAATCTTTGAAGGCGATAAAAAACTTTTCAACATTCTCCACTAAAAACGAAACATAAATATTGTGAGAACCTGTTTCATGGAAAGCCCGGTTATGAATCAGGTAACCCATGCTTTTAGAAACCGGATTGCCAATTACTCCATATACCTTAAAGTTTTCGCGCTCATCATTAACGCGATAAATATTTTTCAGGGCATTTGCCGGAATCTGGCCCGGTGCGCTTTCTTGCCCTGTTTCAAGGCTACCAAAGGTGAGCAAACCTCCGTAGAGCGGAGAAAGCACACGGCTTATCTCCCCCAGATCGCCCATACAAAGTCCTATTAGTTTTTTGTTTTCTTTTTTTGCACGCTCAAGAAGCTGGAACATCTTAAGGTTATCGCTGAGGTCGCGGGCATAGGTGACAATTTTAATAATTCCACCTGGTAAAGCGCTCATCGTTTCGTAAAGCGGATTCAAATCTTCAGGAGTATGGGAAAAATCATGGTAAGAAACAATGATTCGCGAAGTTTCGTGGCCTTCTAAAAACGGCTGCAAAAATTCGCGTGGCGTTGAAACCTCGATATCTACATAGTCAGCCCCTGCTGCCAAAGCATCACTCAATGCTTGCAGGCGTTCATCATCATTGCCCTTGAACTGCCCCCCATCCAACTTACTTCGATTGGTGACAATAACGGGTTTACTAACCGCATTTAAAAGCACTTTAAGATCAGGAGAGTCGATCAGATCAAGACGTAACTCCAGAATATCAGCTATTTTTTCTGCTGAGGTGATTTGCTCCAATGCTTTAGGCATGGAGGCGCCGACGATGGGGATACAAATCATAAAATAAAATTTAGAAGTTTTTATCAGGAGGGAATATTAACAGACCCGGGGCACAATCAAAACGAAAACCAGCACTAAAGATCAAAAGAAAATTTATATCCCCGGAACAAAGTCACCACTCGCTGCTGGGGCTGACTTGCTGGTACTTGCAACCGCTTCTAAGTTAGCAGTTGGAACGGGAGCATCCCCCCTGGGGTTTTTCTGCAAAGCCTGTCGCGCTGAGCTGGAAATGATAACTTGGTCCTTTTGCCCCTGAGCTCTTTTAACTGAACTTTTCTTATTCAAGTCGGCAATGCGTGCCTGCCCCTGATATGTTTTAAAAACCCTGCTTACCGGTACTATTGAAAATTCCATAATTGTCTTTCTCCGTTAAATACTTCCCGATATTTTTGGCCTGATCCTCGCTGAAATCCCGTATCCTTTTAATAAGGTACGCCCGTTTCTCGTCGACTTCATTTTTTCAAGTAATTCTAATTTTTCGTTGAGCAATTTTTTCTCGCAATCGTTTTCCATTCCTGTAATTTTTTCTATCTCACTCTTGATCTGAATTCCTAGCTCTTTCAACTTGTTCGCAATCGCAACCCGGATTTTCTCATCCAGAAGTGCAACACCTTTTTCTAACTCCCGGTCATCACTGGCCAATGACTCAATCACGGCTTCTTTTTCATCAAGGATTTCAGTGAGTGAAGACTCGTCATTTTGGTCGATGGCCTTTACTTGTTTCACCATTTGCTCTGTCAGCCTTGCCAAAAGGGTTATTTTATTTTCAAGAATTGTTTTGATCTTTGCTTCTTTCATAGTCAGGCCACCGCGATTAAGGTTTGAACAGTCGTACCCAGATTTAAGTTCTCGGTAAACTTGCGAAAATTTTCTGCCAGGATATTAGGAGTACCGGATTGAATAATCACTTTGGTTTGCTTGATTGCCAGATCACCGCGACCTTCAAGTACAATATTTTCCAGCCTCTCGGTAAGTAGAGGAAGGATTCCGGTTTCAGAGTTTGTAAACAGATCAAACACTTCGAGCGTATTTTTTTCCAGTCCACGTTTGAATTCCGTTTCATCAATCGCAAAGGTGTTGTCGGTCAATGTTCGAATTCCAACCGAACTCAATCTTTTTAATAAGTTTTCACCGCCATTTTGAGATGGAAAACTCAATCCACTTTTAATTCCTTTAACAATGGAGGTAACGGCAACCTCCTGCTGGGTCTTTTTTTCTGTATTCCCCACGGAAATACCTGTTGCTTGCGTGTTTCCTGGTCTGCCGCGGAGGTCATCGATAATCCGATTTCTTTCCTGCAAAACACGAGCCTGTTTTTGAGGGTCGATGGTCAGGTCATTGCGAATGTCCTGAATATCGCCGTCCCCCTCAAAAGAATTGCTAATTGCAAGCAGGTCATTTATTTTTGCGATTGAATTATTGAACTGGCTGAACAGAATTTTGATTTGTTCAAAAAAGATAGGCGCATCAATAAAAACAGTGATCTTCGCAGACTTTTCCGAAGCCTGCTGCAACAACAAAGCGGTGTCTTCAATTACTCCAAAAACGACATCGGTATTACTGCTGAAAAACTTTCCGTCCACTTCAACGATTGCGGTTTGCGGTTGGACGATCAGATTTTCACGAGTTTTTAAATCGTTTAATTGAATCTCTTTTTGAACCGACAATCCTTCATTAACAATCTCAAAAAAACCAAGACCCAAAAGAACGCTGTCGTCTTCCCTTAAATCAATGGTATTACTGCCTCCTGCGAGACTTACCAGAACAAGTCGGTTGTCTCTAATTAGGGCCAGCACATTGTTTTCAAAAGACCCTCCATCAAGCCGCTTGTTGGAATTGCTGTCTTCTGTGGGATCGATCTCTCCGTTTCCATTTATATCTTCCTTTATAAAAATTCCCTCACCAAATTCGGAATTAGCCACCTGTAATATCCCAAGGGTTCCATTCCGATCAACATCTTCCGAAAGATCGAGGGTACCGTTTTGGTTTACATCTTCCCCAAAATTGATTTTATTTTTAATTGTGAACAACGAGTCGGTCGAAACAACCGTAATAGGAACGCCATTGATAAAAAATCTGCCGCTCAGGCCCAGTTTTTGCGAGGGATCTTTTACATCTGAAACCAGTTCTGCCGTCCGCGATAACCTTACAGATCTGACATCAAAACTATTCAGCGGTGCATTTTTGCCCGCCGCGGCAAGAACTTCCCTGAAACGGGACGAAGAAGCCGATTTCGGATTCAAGGCATTTTCCAAATCGGCTACGGTTTGCTGCAGTTCTTTTAGCGAGCCTGTAAGACCATCCAATTGACGCAATCGGGCAAGAGCAAATGACTGCTTTTTATCCAGGTTCTCTATGATGGGAAGTTTTTGGGATTGGGAACGCTGGCTGAGAAGCGCGATCGCATCCGCCGTTCTAAAAGCTGCAAGAGGTCCGGTGGCCTCTAGCTGAGGAACCTGCCTTTTATTTAAAAAAACCGCATCAAATAAGGTTTGGCTTTTATTTTGGGAGTTATTGCCTACCTGATTCAGGGTATCCCTGGCCACATTGACAGCATGGTTTTTGCTGGTCGTTCGACTGGAATTAAAAGGGAAAAATGTTGGGGGGGTATTATTGAGAACCTGCACGTTTTTTTCCGGTCTGGCGAAAATAACTTGTTTCGCCTATAAAGTGTTTAATCGAAAATGTCGATAAACACATCAAGATCGGAGTTCCACAGATTTACCGGAAAAAAAACGCCCGCCTCGCCAGTGCGTGCTATCCACCGGTGACGTACTTTCGCCGTAAGGCGACAGACCACGCCGATGTGACAGGTGCCCCTGACGGGCCTTAAATCAGAATCTGAACCTTCGTTTAATATTGGTCAAGGCCGCAAACCATTCCAATATTAATCGAGATCCTCTTCTAAGCGATGGGGTGTTCCAGTTCTGGCTTGTCTCCTCTTGATGAGTTGTACAATAAGGCCCAGACAGCATTCTGCTGGCGGGCGCGGTTCGTTACTTAAATTAAACTACTGACATTCTGTCCACGTTCAGTTTCTATAGCCGTAGCATCCGGCTCATCCCTAATTTCTGAAGGCCTAGGCGCACGTAACGGATTAGTATCCTGAGCTTCCAGCAAGGGCTCACGAACTTCCTCAATTTGCTCTACATCTACTGCAGGGATATCCAAAGGCGGTTCATTACGGGCTGCTTCTTGCGCAACCTCAGCTCTTTGCTCGGCTCTCGTTTCTGGGACATTCGCCCCTGTTTCAGAAAGATTGTTTTCCTGAACCTCTACCTCTTCAGCTCCTCTAATTTCAGCATTGTCGGATTCGATTCTTTGCTTTAATTGGATGTTTTGCTGCTCTGGCGCATCAGCAACATCATTATTTGTATCTCTGCTTGCATCTCGGGAGCTTGAATTAGAACCCAAGTTGTTCGTCGTAGCAGCAGCTTCCTCTGGATTATCTATCTGATTCCGCAGGGCAAATTCTTCAGTGCGATTGGGGTTCGTCTGGGTATTGCCCAGTTGAAAACCTTCGTCGAGGGATTCTTCTGGGTCAGAACCTCCAGGACCTGCAACCTGCGCTAAATCACCTGTGTTGTTGGGAGTGGGTTCTGTTCGATTTCGTCGAAGAGAATCTTCAGATGCAACGCGCCGTTCGGCAATTGCCTGCCCTTGAATCGACTCTTGCTGATCAGCCTCTTCTTGATCGACTGCCTGCCGAACTTCCTCGGTTTGGGTCTCTGCGCGATTACGTTCAGCCGCCTGGTTCTGATCGAAAGCATCCTGAGTAATTTCAACGCGATCTTCTGTTCGGGCAGGTCGAGAAACGTCTCTTTCTTCTTCTGCCGCGGGTTCGCGAGCACGTCCCGGATTTCTTAAATCTTCTTCCGCGTCATCAAGCCGGCGAGGTCGCCCTACCTCTTCACGGGATTGTTCCAGCCCCCTTAAGGCACTGGTGTTTCCCTGATCTAATGGAAAGTTACCTACTTCTCCAGCCATAGCATCCCCCTACTAATCGGTATTATTTCGGTTTTGGTACTCGGCCCCTGGGGTTGCTTCCTGATATCTGAAACTCTTATCGATAAAAAATCAATTGCTTGGTAAAGCTTTAGCAACTTTGTCCGATAAGATAATCAGGCTGCAAGTATCCTTTTGCTAAAAAACACTTCTAAAAAAATAAAGCCTGTAAAACCCTCCTCCCAACAATTACCTTTACCCCAGAGAGGCTTAATATCCTACTCTTTTCTTATCGGCAAAAAGCAACCAAACTTTAGCTCTAATTTAGGACTTTTTTTAAATTAGCTATATTCACTGACTATCGTCTATAAGATTCCACTCAAAAAAAAATAAAACTTTATTTTTCAGATAGTTGCTTGAATAAAATAAAAAAGGCTCGGAGGAATAAATTAATGCGGGTTTTCTAATTTGGTGAGAATATTTTCCCAGTCCTTATAAAAAGGTACCATTTCATATTCTAGGAGATCTGCCAGAAGCACCCAGTCTTGATTCTGGTTAGCTTCCAGCATCTGGCTCATCAAGTCGGTTAGCTTTTTCTGCCGCGCCTGTAAATTTTCATCATCAGCGTCGGGTAGCTCCATTTCACCTTCGTCCGGATTCATTATTATGCTAACGACTTGGGAGAACCAGTCGATACCATCCAGAATTTGCAGGTAATATTTATTGGCTTCCTGTTCATTTCCAGCACGAAATAAATCTGCAGCCTGCTCAAAGCCCGGGATGAGCTTTTTTAGATAATTGAGGGCATTTGCGAGATTGGTGGCTACCAGATCTTTCAAATTAGCCAGTTCGACTTCAAGAGAATCAATATCGGAAGGTTTTTTTTTCAGGGCTTCCTGGTCATCGGAAGAGGATTCTTTATCATCCAGCCACATTCGCCTTATATAGGAGCCAAGGTTTTTTTTTACCATAGAGTCAAGGATAGCTCCTAATGTATCGCCTTTAAAATCGGATTCTACTTGCTCAACTCCATTGATGGACACCTTCATCTGGCTTTTTCCTTAAGTTTAAAATCTCCGTAATTTTAAACTCCCCCACCCCCCTTTGCAACCCCTTAACAGTGGGAAGCAATAGGTCTGTGCTTTTTATGACCGTCAGGAATCCTGAAACTTCTAGAAATATTTTTTGTCTCTGCAGAAGAAAGCCGCTTAGCCGGAAAACCAGCGAGGAAATGCTTTATAGAGCACAGCGGAAACCGACAAAATTAATTTTTTTTGTCGGTTTCGCATCTGTTCTATCAGAGGGTCGAACCCCGACAGAATAGTTTATCCAGGAACCACCGCGGATCACTTTACGATTGCCTTTTTCTGGGCCTTTGGGATTGTCATGTGGTTTTTTCTCGTAATAGTCCTCATCATACCAGTCCATAACCCATTCATATACGTTACCCGCCATATCATACAAACCAAAATTGTTTGCCGGGAAACTGCCTACCGGAGCGGTATGACTGTAACCATCCTCAAATTGCTTTTCTTTCCAACGTTTATCACAACTACGATCACAAAAATTGGCTCGATTGGATTCAGCTTCATTACCCCATGCAAAGGTCGATTGCTTGCCCCCCTTTGCCGCCCATTCCCATTCAGCCTCAGTGGGAAGTCGCTTGCCAACTTTTTCACAATATTCCACCGCCTCATACCAAGTAACTCTTTCCACCGGCAAGTTAGAACCTTTAAATTCAGAAGGGTTCTTGGTCATAACAAATTGGTAACCTTTTTGAGTTACTTCATAGATGTCAATGTAGTAGTTGTTTAGTTTGACGGGGTGATGGGGCTCTTCATCCTTAAACCATTTTTCCTTACAGTGATCATTATTCTTAAGGCAAACATCTTGTGCTTTTTTTGAGGCTGTCCCTCTAATGAATTCTCCGCCGGGAATAAAAATCATACCCTCCGGATTTTTTTTGGACGAAGATGCTGCATTATTTATTTTCGCACTTACCCCCAGTTTTCCCTTTGTCTCTTCTGAACCAGCAGGTACCAAGAAAAAAAAACAAGCAGAAAAGGTAATGAAAGAAACCAGACTTTTAAACATAGATTCTTCTCCACCGATTGATTCTCTCACCCCAGGCTAGAGCTTCTTCGGTAACATTATTTTTCTTCCAATTTCCTGCTGCATATTTATTTGCTTCGGCGAGCGTGGGATAGATATGAATAGTTCCCAGTATTGCATTCATGCCAAAACCGTTTTTCATCGCCGCAACATATTCTGAAATGATATCACCCGCGTGAAGCCCCGCAATGGTCACTCCAATAATTTTATCTTTTCCTGGTACCGTCAAAACTTTAACCATCCCATGAGCAGCCTCATCGGCAATGGCCCGGTCCAGATCATTAATTCCATAAGTAGTTACATCATAGGGAACCCCCTGCTCTTTAGCCTCTATTTCGTTCAAACCCGAACGCGCCACTTCAGGGTCTGTAAAAGTCGACCAAGGTACGATGCTGTAATCGATTTTGAATCCATAAAAAGGATTTAGCATGGAATTGACCGCACAGTACCAGGCCTGATGAGCAGCGGTATGAGTAAATTGATAGGGTCCCGCAACATCGCCACAAGCATAAATATTTGGGATATTGGTTTTCATATACTCGTCTACCTTAATCGTTTTCTGTGGGGTTAATTCGACTCCCAGCTCTTCCAATCCGAATCCGGTTGTATTGGCTTTTCTGCCCAATGCAATCAACAGGGTATCGAACTCGACTTCAACAGAGTTTCCATTATTCTCACACTCCATAAAATCTTTTCCGTCGCGCTTAAAGAATCTTTTAGGTGTATGCTCTACCAACACATTGATGCCATCGTTTTGAAAACTCTCCAAAACCATTTGTGATACTTCCGGATCTTCTTTGGGAATCAGTCGTTTGTTGCGTTGAACCTGGATTACGTTACTCCCCAGTCGGGCAAAGGCCTGCGTCAGTTCAGAACCGATGGGTCCTCCACCCAGTACCAGTAGGTTTTTGGGTTGTTCACGGATATTCCAAATGGTGTCGGAGGTCAGGTATTCAACATTTCCGATTCCATCAATAGGAGGAATGGATGGACGCGCTCCGGTGCCAACAACAATATTTCGGGTCGTTAAAACTTTCCCATTCACAGATACCTCATAAGGTGAGATTATTTTTGCTTCCCCGGTATGACATTCAACACCCAAAGAAGTATACCGTTCTATAGAATCATGCGGCTCTACCGTTCTGATAACCCGCTGGACTCGTTCCATCACATCCGCAAAATCAAAATCAACATGCACACTTTTAAAACCCAGCTTCTGACATTTTTTAACATCAGCCATAAATTTAGCTGAACGGATCAAGGCTTTACTGGGAACACATCCCGTATTAAGACAGTCTCCTCCCATTTTATATTTCTCTATAAGCGCAACTTTCCCTTTGGTCGCGGCACCTATATAGCTTGTAACCAATCCAGCCGACCCTCCGCCAATTACCACCATGTTGTAATCGAATGATTTTGGTTTTTTAAATTTACTCATAACCCTTCTTCCTTTATAGAAGCCCAAAAGCTTTCTGGCCAGAAAAGGGAAAACCCCTAACAGAACAAATGAAAAAATAATTTCCGGGGAGAGAATGCCACTTAGAGAATCTAATTGAGCCAATTTCGTTCCGGCATTTACAAAAACAATAGTCCCTGCCAACATGCCTAACTGACTCACCCCGTAAAAAGTTATCGCCTTCATGGGAGTTAAACCCATCACCAAATTTATAACGAAAAAGGGAACAGCAGGAATTAGCCGGAGTGTGAAAAGGTAAAAACCTCCATCTTTTTGCACCCCGTCATTGAATGACTTTAGATAACTACCAAATTTATCCTGAACCCAGTCGCGCAACAATAAGCGCGAAACAAGAAAGGCAAGCGTCGCGCCGATACTGCTGGCAAAAGAAACCAGAATCGTTCCAATAAGCAACCCAAACAAAGCACCGCTCAGCAAGGTAAGGAGTACCGCCCCTGGCAGAGAAAGAGCAGTAGACACAATATAAATTGCGGTAAAAGCACCAATTGTCAACAAAGCATTTTCTTTATAAAATTCTAAGAAATTAGCTTGTTGCTCTTTAATATATTCAAGGGACGGGTATTGGCCGAGATCTAAATAGAAAAAAGCTCCCAGAACACTGGCAATAACAAAAATTATTATTATTTGTTTCAAATTTTTCATACTTCCCCTTATTGCTTAATTTTATATTTGCCCCTGGCATTAATTCTACCTCGTTATAAATATGGATGGGCCGATAAACATTTTTTCTAGCTATCCAATAGTCGTCATTTCTTCTAAATTCTTACAAAATAATTTAAATCCCCCCCTAACAAAACCAAGAATTAGTCAGAAAGTTAAGCGTTATTCTAAAGGCTTTCGCTAATTTGAACTTATGCCGGTTGACCTTTTAGCTCTAAGGTCAGTAGAATGGGTATCAATAACATTTCTATTTGGACGAAGATAATGGTCGATCCCATAGGTGGTGGAACATTCAGCCAGTTACTAAACACGATAAATCGGAACCGATCTAGCCTGCAAAATTCACTGGAGCGAATTTTACGCGTACAGCTGATGGCGGGCTTGCCGGAGTTTCCAATCTGGTTAGCCGTTGAAGAGAGCTTTCAATTCAATCTAGCAATGGAACTTTGAACGATTCACAAAGGCAGGCTTTAAATCAGGAGTCCACACAAATTCAAAGCGAAATAGATCGATTGACCGGCTCCCTGGAGTTAAATAGGCAAACACTTTTAGACGGCTCCCTTGCTCCAAGCGCCGATCCGGTAAACATTCAAGCAGGTTCTGGATCAGGAGCGTCAAACCAGATCAACCTCAATGTCGTAGAGAGTGTTACAAACGAATCCTTGGGGATGGGTAACGCAAACATTTATCGCTTGCAAGGCGCCTTGCAAGCGATAGATGACTTCGAAAGAGCTGCGCAAACGCTAAACTCTGCCCGGGGCCAAGTCGGTGCAGTTGGAAACCGATTGGCAAGTGCCGCTAATGGATTGAATTCGCAAATCGAGAACCTGATCCAAGCAGAACCTGGTCTGGCCGACACCGATCTCGTTGAAGAAGTGCCCCGCCTGCAACAAGGCTTATTGAGATTCGAAACATCCATCTGCGCCCTGGCGTCTCAAATTCAGAACGAACAATCCCGAGCACGCATTCTCGATTTCTCAGTCTAGCGATCGAATCAATACTGCATTGATTTTATAAGTTATCGAGGCTCTTTGAGCGCATTTAAAATCTCTTTAATTAATTTTGTACCTTCATAGAACTATAAAGGGTCTTGACCCCATTCCCTCGAAATGCTATTAATTTATTTCCTAAATTTTTTCTAGTACAAGTAGACTCACTTTGCTTGTCGTCAATAACTGTTTTGTTCGGAGAAAGATCCATGGAAATCAATGAAATCAGAGTAGAAATCAGAAAACATCATGTGACTCCGGGAATCAATGTTCTCGATCTTATTATTGATGCAGATGGAGAAAGTATCCGCCAGCAAACCCAACATAAAGATACCGATCAGGCTTTCCAGAAATTCGTAAAAGATCTCACTAAAGTAGGTCAAGAACTCGCTAACGCTCGTATAGAAGGATAAGCGGCGCACAGCCGCTAAAAAAACATAACGCTTCAAAACAATATCTGCCAACAGCCTTTTACTCTCGTCCATTTTCATTGCATCCCCATATAGGGGTCGCGCCGCCACCAGCATTAAGACAAAGCCAAATTTTCACCTCCATCAATTAACTAGGGGAAATCAAGGCTTCTTACTTAAAAATTTGATGTTTTAGGCTGGCAGCAACCTGAAAACAGTCACCGATCTAAATAGCCTTGTCAACACCACTCGACTCAATCTCGATAACAGCAAAACCATCACCACGACCTACACCCGCGACAAACTCGGGCGCATCACACAAAAAGTATAAACCCTCCAAGGGGTCACCCATATCTTCGATTATCTATCGGGTTGCTTGATTGAAGTCAACCGACACACTGTTAATGCCACCTACGACTCAAATGGAGACAGGACCAACAATGGCGCAATTTACGATGATCATGACAGGCTCACGAGCCTGGGCACAAACATTCACACCTACACTGCGAACGGAGAATTATTAACCAAGACAAACGGTTCAAACCACCTCTTACAGCTACGACGTGCTAGGCATTCTTTTGAGTGAAGATGCGACTAATGGTGGTTCTTTGATAGAATATATCGTAGGTAATAGCAACTGACTCACAACGTTTGTTTTTAAAATACGTAGTGTTTTGACAAAAATATTTATCACCCTAGACCAGCTTGAAGTTAATAGTACAATTAACGATTTTAATGAAATATATACAGCCTCAAAAAATTTATCAAAGCTTCCTACTTCCAGGAATATCCGTAATTTCTCTAGGTGTTGTTTTATGGGTCCAAATTTGACTTTTGGGAGCCCCTCTAGAACGGGGTGAAGGGGAATATGCGTATATGGCTCAGCAGTTGCTTCAGGGAGTTCTGCCTTACACCGAGTCTCTAAGCATGGAATTTCCGGGGATTTTGTCATTCTTTGGTGAAAGCCATGGAGCAATTCATTTATCTTTACTATTTTTAAACCTTGCTACAGCGTTTCTCTTATTTTTATTGGACAAGAATTTATTGGATTTTTCCGCAGGCATTATAGCCGCGATCTGTTTTTCTGTTCTAACCTTGAGTACCTCCCTACATGGTATTTGGCCCAATTTGGAGGACTTTGTCCTGCTTCCTGCTATGGGGGGGGGGAATTTATTACTTCGAATTGCTCAAGACGACCAACCTGCACGATTTTTTTTAGTGGGCTCCTGCTGGGCTAATCTATTTTGATCAAGCAGCATGCCATCTTTTTTGCTTGTTCGGAGCCATATATTTGGCCTCCCGGTATTTCAGCACATCACAACCTTAAAAAAAACCATTAAATACTTTAGTGCTGTTTGCGATAGGAGGCTTGGCACCGATAATTATTACGGCACTTCTATATGTGGCTATGGGAAGTTTTTCTGATTTTGGTTTTGCACATTTCAATACACTTCTGAATATGTTTCCATAGTTCCTCTCAGCGCAGGCTTGGCGTACCTTCAATATAGTTTTACACCAATTGTAGAGTCCAATTTTTTTATTTTACTTTTATCCTTTTTAGGTTTGGCTTCGGCAGCCTAGAGAAAAAATGTAAGGCAGGAGTTTATTTTCTTATTGGCATTCTTAGTATTTTCATTTTTAGCAATTACTCCTGGTCTTTATTTCAGGCCACATTATTTTATATTGTGGATGCCTGCTATTTCGCTTTTGGCTGGCGCAGGTTTTGAAACCCTGACCGGCAGGTTCTCTGATGGGATTATGAAGGTAATCCCTTTGGGAATCCTGATTTTAGTTTTGGGCTGCCCTATATGGATCCAGAAGGATTTCTTCTTTAACCTTTCAATCTCTAAAGCCACCCGTTTGACTTACAATACCAATCCATTTTCAGAGTCCCTTGAGGTGGAAAAATACATTCGTGATCATTCTAAAAAAGAGGGCAAAATCGCAATTTTGGGGTCGGAACCGCAAATCTATTTTCATTCAAAAAGAAAATCTGCAACACGGCATCTTTATATGAGTCCATTAATGGAAAAACATAGTTATGCCCTTCCCATGCAAAATGAGATGATTCGAAAAATTGAAAGAGTTCAACCCAAATTCATCGTGCTAGTAATTGTTCCCTGGTCTTGTTTACCTGGACCGCACTCTCCGCCTCAATTAATGACTTGGGCTCAGAATTATTTGAAAAATGAATATGAAACATCTGGAGTGGTCGATATTTTCCTCGATAGGGAGACCACTTATAAGTAGGGCAAACAGGCGAAAGGATACAGCCCTCGTTCCTCACATTACCTTCTCATCAAAAAAAGGGGGACAGAATAGTTTGTATTATCTGTTGATTGAACCTGCACGGATAAATAAATTCAAACAGGATGGCGACCTGTTATCCAAAGCGGCTCATCGTTAGGAGTTTATCCTATAGGGTTGGTAATTTGCATTTTTTTGAGTTTTTCTACGAGGGTGGTCCGGTTGAGTCCGAGTAAATTTGCGGCTTTGTTTTTAACCCAACCGGTTTTTTCCAGCGCTTCTAGTAACAATTCTTTTTCGAAACCTTCAACCGTTTTTTTAAGGTTGATACCTTCTTCCGGAATACCAACATGAAAAGACTGCTTTAAAGACTGCTGCAACATCTGCGCAGGGTTGCCTTCCTCTTCTACGTTCAATGGCTTCCATTTATTTTTTGGAGCTTCGCCAAGAACTTTATCCGGCAGGTCACGCGGCGTGATAGTAGCACCAATGCTCAGCACCAACATGCGTTCTACAAAGTTTGCCAATTCCCGTATGTTGCCCGGCCAAGAATAGTTAACCAAATATCCCATCGTCTCATCGCTGATGTTTTTTCCAACTGCGGATCCATTCAATTGCTTTAAAAAGTGATTCGCTAAGAGAGGGATATCGGATTTTCTCTCACGCAAAGGAGGAAGGTCAATAGGAATAATATTTAGCCGATAAAAAAGGTCTTCACGAAAATTACCCTCTTTGATCAAATCTTCCAGGTTTCGATGCGTAGCGGTGATGACTCGTATATCAATTGGTGTCGGCTTGCTACTCCCCAGACGGTCAATCTCTCTTTCAGCAAGAACCCGCAACAGTTTTACCTGCAAAGCTGTGGGCATATCGCCGATTTCATCGAGGAAGATAGTCCCATGATTAGCCAACTCCATACGTCCGATCCGGGTGTTAACCGCACCCGTAAACGCGCCCTTTTCATAGCCAAACAACTCACTCTCTAAAAGCTCATGGGGAATGGCACCGCAATTGACAGCGATGAAAGGTTTAGTAGCACGCGGACTGTTCAAATGTAAAGCGCGGGCGATGAGTTCTTTTCCGGTACCGCTTTCGCCATAGATCATTACCGTGCTCTGTGATACTGCAGCACGCTCTACAACGTCAAAAACTTCACGGATAGGCTGGCTTTCGCCGATAATACTGAAGCTGTCTGATTCAAGTTTTATCTTCATAGTCAGGGAATATTATATCCAGATAAGATAAATTGTCAAATAAAACAGCTATTTACAAGACAGCACTAAACACAAAAAAAGTCAAAAACCCATCTCCCTCAAGAAAGCAGATGTGGAATCACACCCACCCAAACCGTAGTATAAATTGACGCCAGTTATTTCCTGAAATCCTTATAGTAAGTATCGCTAAGGATGCACCCCTATTTGGGGTACGAAAGATGTGAAGAGGCAAATATCGCGGAAACAGATAAGCGCGGAGGAATTGAGCATCTTGGGTTATTTATGCTTTGATCGCTTATTAGCCTTTACATAACAGTTTGTTAGGCAATATATAAGCTAATGTTCCGCTTTTAAAACACGCATAGACAACACCACATATTTTCTAAGCTCAACTTCCCAGTTGGTAAATCATCCGTCGTAATTTTCAAAAATTGCAGTAATTGTTCCTTATCTGGTTCCCCTTGCATGTGAGAACAATCGGGATAACCCCATTCCTTTAAAAGTAGTTTTGCCAATACCACAACCGTAATCGGTTTGAAAACCCAACGGAATTTATTATCTTTGTCATCTGAACGGTATAAACCTGAAAGAGACTCAGGAAAATTCCAAGCCTTCATCAGTTCCATGCTTTCGCCAGCTCTTTTGGATAATATGCAGATAGTGCGATAATCCCGGCATCGTGAATCAATCCTGCAGTAAAACAAACATCCAATTCCAGGCCGCCAATCAAGCGACCCAGATCGCCTGACAGAGATGCTGTTGCTCCACAATGCACCCATAAGTCGCTAAAGTCTATCGGGGTATCATTTTGGCGGTTGGTCAAATGCCTTCCCAGAATAGGTGTGCGCAGTATGATATTTTTAATGGTTCCCGGCCCCAAAAGACCTGCCGCCTGTTGCAAAGAAGATATTTTACCCGAATACCCATAGACAGGGCTGTTCGCAAATTTTAAAACACTGAGTGCCATGCACGGATCGTATTGAATAATTTCAGCAATATTATAGTCCATAGAAGAAGTAGAACCTGTGGCAACAAGCAAGCTGTTGATCTGCTCAGGAAGAGAAGGAAGGTTTTTTATAGTTCGAAACCAATCGAGAGATTTTGTCATGGCGTTCCTACAATCGTTCGGTTCCTGCCTTCATTTTTGGCCTTGTACAAGGCCTCATCAGCAACCTTGACAAGGTCGACGGGACTCTTGATAAGGTTCGAATCGAACTCGGCTATGCCGCAACTGACCGTCACACTCTGGTAAAGAGTCAAACCTTCCTGCAATTCGGGGTGATTGTGGCTGAGTAGTCGTAATTTCCTGCGATCTTTATCAAACAGAAAAAAAAATTTACAGATAAAATGGAAGGCAACTTTTCTGCCATGACCTTGCTGATTTCTTCGTAACTTTCGGAACTAAGGAGGTTTATACTTTTTTGCAAATAGATCCGGTGATCCAGTGCTTCCAGGGAATCCCCCAACAAGCTATTTTGCTTCTTCAACAGATTCCTAACTGTCTCAGACTCCTGCCATTTCAATTTTTCCTGTTCCGAATCGGATAGACTTGGATCAATTCCAAAATTCTAAATTAGGTCAATAATCTGACTCTGATAAACATCATTTTTTTCCAGAAAATGTCGAAGAAAATGGCAGACCGCTTTATACTATATTTACAGTTAAAACGTTTAAATATTTAGACTTCTATAGCATGAAAAAAGCATGCAAGATCGAAAGAGTCTTAAGAATTCGCAAATGGCATCTAATTTGCTTTATGTATGTGAAAAAGCCAAAATCAAAGAATATGTCAATAAAATCAAAATTTAAAGAGATCCTCATCCTCACTTTATTACTTGTGCCATCCTTAATGGTACCAGACCTTTCGGCTCAGGAAGATTTCTATAGGAATGGTCCGTTACTCAAAACAGTAAAAATTGGACCACACCCCATTTACACAAGAATTTTGATCGATTTGACCGAACCCGTTACCTATCAAGTTAAAGCAAGTTTTGCAGAAAAACGCATTGTTTTGACTTTGCCAGAGACTCAGCGTGGACCGCGAGTTCGCAATAAAACATTTAATGACAAAAACCTGGCGCAGTTTATGGTTAGCTCGAGGGAAGGAAAAGTAAAAATTACTTTTGTTTTAAAGCGATCCAATACTCGGTTTTTCCATTCGATGAACCCCGAAAAACCTCAAATCATAATTGATCTGAAGGGGGAGTCCCGACCTATTTTGAAAGCAAGAATCGGAGGCCTGTCTCCTGCTGCAAGAGGAACGAAAAGTAGCAGCAGAAAAATCGGAAAAGGAGATATCAAAAAAGGTGGTTCCCCTTCTACCAGAAAGGTGCGCCTAGTTGGGTTCACACCAGACAAAGTCAGCAACCTTATCAGCCTGGATGAACAGGAAAAAGAAAAGAACGGGTGGGAAGATTACCAAAAAGGACTTAAAGAATTTCAAAGCCAAAATTACCCCAACGCATCAAAAGCTTTAAAAGAGTTTGTAGAAAAATATCCAAAAAGCAAATACCTGGGGCAAGCCCTTTATTTAAGAGCAGAGTCTGAATATCGCAAAACATTTAAGGAGCTTAACCCTAATTACGATAGGCCCCTAGCTGCTTACCAGTCCGCCATGAGGAAAGATCCCGGATCAAAGTTTTACGATCATGCGTTACTGAAGGTAGCAACGATCTACGATGATATAGGCTATAGACTTGAAGCACGAACTCTTTATAACCAGGGTTTGAGTAAAAAAAAAAAGAGCTTATATAACGAGACGCGAAAGAATAGTCTGGCTGCAATGTTGATGAAAGAAAAAAGATTTAAAGAAGCGTTCGATGCTTTTCAATTGATTCTTAAGAGTTCCCCAAAAAATCTGGACGCAAAAACAGGAATTTTTGCGATAGCCAATCGGTTTTACGAAAAAAATGAATATGACCAGGCACTTGAAATTTATGAGACGAGTGCCAAACGCTGGCCGAGAGAATTAAATGAAAAACCAGAAATCGCTTTTAATATGGCGGAAATTTATTTTTCCCAGGAAAAATATGATAAGGCGCGAACACATTTTTTCAATCTTCTGAATTTGGCTCCCTCTTCAACCAATGCACATAAAGCCCTGAACCGAATCGGTGACACCTATATGCTTAATGGCAACTATCAAAATGCTTTGGCGGTGTTTGATGAATCCAGCAAAAAACAAGCCCCCCAACGGGATGAAGAAGGAAAACTTATCTTGGATGAAGAAGAAAATCCAATCATGGAAGACAGTGCCGACACGCAATATGGAAGAATTCGAATGGCTGATATCGGGATACGTAGTCCGCGCTTAGAAGTCAACGACATCGTTTTTGACGTCTCTTATTATTATAAGCCCTTTCCAACGTATGAGAAAATTTTTCAGGACGCAAAAAATGTAGAAATACTGGCTGAAGTAACTTTGAGTCGCGGCATCGCTTACTTAATGGAACAGAACTACCTAAAAGCTATTGAGGAATTTAAAAAGCTTTTTCCGCTTGGACCTGAGTCGCGTTTTTCACAGGAAGCTGAAAGGTTTGTCAAACAAGCTCTTATTGCCTTGGTGGATAAGTATTCAAAGCAAAAAGGTATGTTACCTATTCTTTATTCCTACAGCGATTTTGTCAGCCTGCCGATCAAGAACATTAAGAATGCCAAGACCCTGTTGCAGGTCGGAGAAGCCTATCAAGCAATAGGCATGTACCCTGAAGCAGTCAAGTTTTATGAAAAAGTCAAAGTGCTTGATTCTGAAAACTCATTTCGAGATAGAATTTTTCTAAACTTGGGCAAAATTCATTTAGAAGAGAAAAGTTTTGATGAAACCATTATGGTTGGTCGTGCTTTCATCAAAAACTTTCCTCGCAGCAAAAGATTGCTAGAAGCTAAAAAAATGCTTGCCCAAGCCCATAAAGGAAACGGAAATTTTCTCGGGGCATTGACAATGTTTGACGAGTTGCTGGCCCTATCAAAAAATAAAGCTGAGATTCACTATTTAATTGCCGAAGTTAAAACCGGAATGAAAAAGTATACTGAGGCCGCACAATCCTATCAAAATGCTATCGCAGAATACGACAGGAAAGAGCGCGTTATTCCCGACTATATCCAGAAATCTTATTATCATCTAGGCACTTCGCTTTTTAAAATGAATCGATTTAAAGCCGCTATTGAAGCTTTTGATTCCGCGAAAGAACTTTTTCCGGATAACCCCTTAAGAAATTGGGCAGATTACCTCTTGATCGAAAGCTATGAACAAGAAGGAGATCTAGACAAATCAAAAGATGAAATCAACAAACTGATCACGGCTAAAAGTGCCGACCCTATTCTCAAACGTGCTGCCCAGTCCAGGGCCAATATTCAGGAGTGGGAAAAACAATCAAAAGAAGGATGATTTTAATTTATAATAGAAACAGATTGAAAACCCACTGTAATCCTTCCCATGACAAACCCTGACAGCAATAAAAGCAAAGAAATCCAGACCCTTATCCAGAATATGGAGGCTTTTAACGAAGTCACTGCACAGTTGCAAAATTCTTACGATGAACTTCAGGGAAGAGTCAAAAAACTTGATCTTGAACTATCCGATAAAAATGATGAACTGGAAAAAAATCTAGCTGAAAAAGAACGGGTAAAAAACTATCTAAATGATATTTTGGAAAGCCAAACCAACGGTGTCCTCGTTGTAGACCGTACAGGAAATATCACCACTTGCAATAAAACAACTGGAACTATCACAGGGATAAAACCTCAAAGTTGTCTTGGAAAATCTTTAAATAAAGTATTTCCTTTATTCGAATCTGTGGTTGCTCGGTTGGGGAAATCCCGTGGTGAAACCATTAGCCAGGACAAAGACATCGCCAATGCAAACGGAGGTACTCTGCACATCCGTATTTCTGCATCCCCCGTTTGGGATAACCACGGAGGCCAAATCGGCACGATATTAATACTGCAAGATATGACCGAGTTCCGCAGGATGGAAGAGTTGGCGCAACGCAATCAAAGACTGCGAGAGATGGGAGAAATGGCCGCTGGCATCGCCCACGAAATCAGAAATCCTTTAGCCAGTATTGAGTTGTTTGCTTCCCTGCTCAAAAAAGACCTTGAAGGAGATAGTGAGAAAGAAGATCTGGTACAACATATCCGGGCAGGAGTGCAAAATATGGATCGCATCATATCGACCCTGCTTCTATTTGCAAAATCCGCGCAGCCATCTCGACAACAATGTGATATTAATTTACTGCTCACCGAATGCCTAGAGGGAATCAATAACGTCCTTGTCCCGGAAAATATCAATGTAATTCGCAAATCAGGTAAGGGCACCCTACTGGCTAACGGTGATCGCGAACTATTACGTCAGGTGTTTCCTAATCTAATCAATAACGCGATTCAGGCAATGCCCGAAGGCGGTGAGTTAAACCTCATCACGCAAAAATCCTCTATTCCCAGTACCAGAGCAGAAAATGGTTCAACAGCACGGCAGTACATTTCTGTTACTGTAGCGGATACGGGTGTCGGCATGTCGGCCGATAATCTTGCGAAAATATTTAATCCATTCTTCACTACAAAAGATAAAGGCACAGGACTCGGACTAGCCATTTCCCACAATATCATCAAGGCACATCAGGGTTCGATAGACGCGGTTAGTGAAGAGGGAAAGGGAACTTCGTTCACAGTTAAAATTCCAAGTTGGGATGAGGATTTCGATGAAAAATAATGAATCAAAAAAAATTCTAATCGTCGATGACGAATCAGAAATGCGAGTGGCCCTGGAGACCACCCTGAAAAGGGAAAAATTCCAGCTCACCTGTGCCGAAGATGGAAAGCAAGCATTAGACAAAATGGAAGATAATGATTTTGACCTGATTCTCACCGATGTTCGCATGCCAAAATTGAATGGACTCGAATTGTTACGTGCGGTTAAGGAAAGGTCACCGAAAACTCAGGTGGTGATGATGACGGCATATGGGACCATAGACAATGCTGTTGAGGCCATGAAAGAAGGCGCGTTTGATTATTTAATAAAAGGTTCCGGGTTTTCGGCCGACGTATTGGTATCTACAGTTAAGCGTGCGTTTCTCGATCCTGGAAGTTTTATCCCCCCTGCCCTTCGGCCGACAACACAAATGGAATCGTTAGGGGATATGAAAAGAATTGTTACGCAGAATGAAGAGATGAAAAAACTTCTACAATTTGCCGAAAACGTTTCCTACAGCAAGTCCACTGTTCTCATTATGGGCGAAACAGGAACAGGAAAAGAATTATTCGCGCGTTATATACACCAGTGCAGTCCACGTTCCGAAAAACCTTTTATGGCGGTCAACTGTGCCGCCCTACCCGAGGGTTTACTCGAATCAGAATTGTTTGGCCATGAAAAAGGATCCTTTACCGGAGCCACTGAAAGTAAAGAAGGGAAATTTGAACTGGCCAACCACAGTTCATTGCTCCTCGATGAGGTTACGGAAATGTCTCCTCCGTTACAGGCCAAACTACTACGAGTTTTGCAGGAACATGAAGTCGATAAAATTGGCGGTCGGGCACCTATCCCCGTAGATGTGCGGGTGATCGCTACCAGCAATCGAGACATACGAAAACGTATTCAGGATCAAGAGTTTCGTGAAGACCTTTATTATAGATTGAACGTAGTACCGATCAATCTCATTCCATTACGAGAGAGAATAGATGACATCCCCGTTCTCGTCGAAAACTTTATCACTCAATTTTGTCAGGAGAATGGCAAATCACCTATAACGGTAGATTCTGCAACACTGATTCTCCTCAAAAAATATCGCTGGCCGGGGAATATTCGCGAGTTGGGGAATATTGTAGAACGGTCATGTCTGATGTGCCAAGGCGATACGATGCTGCCATCACACTTGTTCTTCGATGAGGAACTACACCGAAATGAAAAAGAGGCTCCGCGTATGTCAGGAACCATCTATGAAATGGAAAAAGAACTCATCATGCAGACTCTAGAAGAAGTCAACGGTAACAAAACAAAAGCCGCCGATTCCCTGGGCATCAGCATCCGCACACTCCGTAATAAACTAAATGAATACAACAGCGCCGATTCTTTATAGAAAGAGAAGGCAGAACCTCCTCTGAAAGCCAAAAATATGACGGGATTGCTTCCCTATGCTTCATTTCTCGCTACTCTCATCTTCCCCGACCATAATCGTAAACCTATATAGATAAAAGATCTTCTCTGAATCCCCCCTGCCCAGCCAAGCTATTTCAGTAATGGTATGGAACTTGCTAAATTAATACCAAACCTCCTCAAATTATGGGTTTTATTAATAACTGAAGTTTAACTTTTCAAGGAAGGGCGGGATAATGGATTTTCTCACCAACATGAAAATTAGTTCATCGGGATTGAATGTGCAAAGAAAACGCATGGAAGCGATTTCCAGTAATCTTGCTAATCTCGAAACTACCCGAACTCCAGAAGGTGGCCCTTATCGCAGGAAAGATATATTGGTGACCGCGGTTCCTATGGAAAGTGAATTCGGCAGTATCTTTAAAAACCAGCTAGGGGATCGACTAACAAAACCACAAATTACGGAAGTGGTAGAAGATCAGACAGAACCACGTCTAGTTTATAATCCAAAACACCCGGATGCGAATGATCTGGGTTATGTGGCCATGCCAAATGTAGATCCAATGAAGGAAATGGTAAATATGGTAACCACGCAAAGATCTTTTGAGGCAAATGTGACGGCAATCAACGCGTCCAAGGCAATGGCAACAAGAGCCATTGACCTGGGTAGATAATAAAAAATTAATATAAACTATAAAAATTAAATTCCCATGGATAACTTTCAAGATTTTTTAGGACAACTCGGCGAACGATTTAACGAACTTTCTCAAGGCAAAAAGGTTGCAGCACTTTCTTTAGTAGCTCTAGCTCTAGCATCCCTGCTTGTGATGTCTTTATGGCTGAAGGCGCCCGATTTTCAGCTTTTGTATGCGAATCTTTCACAGCAAGATGCAGGAGCAATTGTAGAGAAATTGAAAAGTCAGAAAGTTCCTTATGAGATATCAAATGGTGGACGTACCATTCGTGTAGCTTCGGACCTGATTCACGAAACCCGCTTGCAACTTGCTGGTGAAGGGTTGCCTGAAGGCTCTGAAGTTGGACTGGAAATGTTTGAGGACACTCCTCTGGGAATGACAGATTTTATTCAGAAACTAAATTTTCAACGCGCTCTTCAAGGTGAGTTGACACGCACAATCAAAACTTTGAATGCTGTTGCCCAGGTAAGGGTTCATCTTGTAATTCCTAAAGACAATCTTTTCCGAAAGGAGAAACCAAAAGGTAAAGCCTCTATCACATTGAAACTTAAGTCTGGCAATTCCCTTTCAGAAGGGCAGATACAGGGAATTGTGCATTTGGTTTCCGCCAGTGTGGGTAGCATCGAAGCATCCAATGTGGTCATCGTTGACGTGAAAGGAAACCTTTTGTCCGGCGGCAAAGAGCCCTCAAAAGGGGCCATGATGTCCTCTTCCAATTTCAAACATAAACTACGTGTGCAAAAAGAATTGCAGGTAAAGGTTATAAAAATGTTGGAAGAAGCTTTAGGCGCTGGAAAAGTGATCGCCAAGATATCCACGGATCTGGATTTTGAACAGGTCGAACGAACCGAAGAAACTTTCGATCCAGATTCTCAGGTGGTACGAAGCGAAAACCAAATTTCAGAAAACTCTATAGGTGCTATCCCTCCAGGAGGTATTCCTGGAGTCCAAGCTCTTGTTCCATCTGGAGAGGATGCAGCGAGCGGAATCGGTCAAGCGGCACAGAGAAACAAATCTAACGCAGTTTTTAATTACGAAATCAACAAAGTAGTTCGAAGGGTTTCTAAACCCGTCGGAGAAGTTACTAAACTAAGTGTCGCCGTGATGATTGATGGAATAATGGCAGGCGACCCGGCTGAGTATCAAGCCCGTACTCCGGAAGAAATGGAAAAGTATCTGCAAATGGTTAAATCAGCTGTAGGTTATGATGCAGAGCGCGGCGATGTTGTTCAAGTTGAGAATATTCAATTTGATCATTCTCAACTGGATAAAGAAAAAGCAGCAATCGAACGCGCAGAGCAGATTGATCTGGCAATGGAAGGTGGCAAACTGCTGGTGGGATTAATTTTTCTCATCATGTTCTTTACCCGAGTCATCCGACCAATCATAACCTGGATGACAACAACGGTTGAAGTCATCCCCGAAACTGATCAGTTGGAAGCAGCTGACATTGACGCAGTGGGTGAAGAGAAAAGAAAGCTCACTGAAATGGCCACTGAAGCAGCTAATATCAGAGACTCGGTAAATGAGTTTGTTACCAATGATCCAAAATACACAGCGGGTGTTATCAGAAAATGGATTCGAGAAAAAGAACCTGCTGCTTAATAATAATTGAGGCTTGGAGAATTATGATTAGAAAATTTTTAGGTGCAGAAAAAGCCGCTATACTATTGATGAACCTTGGAGAAGAAAAAGCCGATCAGGTTCTAGCAAATATGGATGAGCTGGAAATTCAAACCATCGGTAATTACATGTCATCTCTAGGCAATATTGACCATAAGGTAATGGACTCGGTCAATAAAGATTTTTATAACCTATTGGAATCGGGGGCATCAGGGCTTGCAAAAGCTGGAACGGATTTCCTTAAGTCTAGTTTAAATAAGGCATTGACCCCTGACAAGGCGACAGAAATATTGGACAATATAACTTCTCCGGGTGAAAAAATAGGGGGTGGCCTGGAAACGATTCGCCTTCTTGAACCTGAAGTTATCGCCAGTTTCATTGAAAATGAGCATCCACAAACGGCAGCAATTATCCTAGCGCATTTGGAGCCGGACGTGGCCAGCCAGACTGTAAAAAAAATATCTGAAAATAAACGCATGGAAATTGTCCACCGATTGGCTACTCTGGAAAGAGTCTCCCCTCAGGTGCTAAGAGAGCTGGATGATGTCCTGCAAATGGAGTTTCAATATTACGGAACCATTTCTGGAAATAAGTTGGGCGGAAAAACAGTTGCCGCCAGGTTGATGGAGGCAATGGATAGAACCACAGAATCCATGATCCTCTCTTCCATGGAAGAGATCTATCCCGATATGGCAAATGAAATTCGTGAACTGAGGTTTACATTTGAGGATCTGAAGAGAGTTGAAGATGAAGGCATCCGGCTTGTTTTGAGGGATGTCAGTAGTGAAGATCTGTTGATTGCTCTTAAAACTGCGTCTGATGAGTTGAAAATTAAAATACTTTCCAATATGTCTGATGGTGCTGCAAGTATGTTGCAGGAGGACCTCGAATTACTTGGCCCAACTAAGATAAGCGCGGTAGAAAAAGCACAACAGAAAATTGTTTCCATCTGCAAGCATCTTGAAGATTCGGGAGCTATTGTTATGGATCAAGGTGAAGCTCTTGTCTGATATACGCGAACAATTTATAGCCAGTGACCTGCAGCCAAAAGATGCAAAGGAAACCGTTGCGGTTTCAGAGGAGCGTTCCTTTCAATTCGATGAATTGACGATCCAAAACCCATCCATTCGTCGAGACTTTACATACGATTCTGAGAAAGCCCGAAACTTCGACCAGGGAAATGTAGACAAAGCAAAAGTAAGTGTGATGCAACTACTTAAAGATGCTATCGACAAGGCGAAACAGCAGGTCGGTGAGATCAAATCAAATGCCAGAAAACAAGGATACGATACAGGTTTCGAAGGAGGCTTTAATAAAGGAAAAGAAGCCGCCAAAGAAGAGTTCAGCACTGTTTTGGAAACCACCCAGCAATTAGTTGAAGAACTGTCAGGATTCCGAAAAGAGATGTATGACAAGGTTGAAAGGGAAATGATTGAGATGGTCATTTCCCTTACCAAGAAAGTCATTCATTTTGATTTTTCTACACGCGAGGATGCCGTTCAAGATATGATTCGGCTGGCAGTTCAGTCTGTTTTGGATCGGGAGTCCATGGTTATAAAAATCCATCCCACCGACAAGAAATACGCAGAAAGTTTTCGGCCTGAATTGCACCATATGTTCAGTGAAATAAAAAATATCACCTTTGCCGCACATTCAGGAATCGAACGTGGCGGTTGTGTTGTCGAAACTAATTTTGGTGTGATCGATGCGCGAATAGAAAAGTTGGAAGAACAGATTGACCGCATTCTTAAACTTGCCCCAGCACAACCGGATAAATTGATTGCGGCTTCCGAGGCTTCGGTTATTGAAATACCAGCAGTTGATGAAGAATCCGCAATTGAAGAACCGGAGATACAGAACGATCAGCAATCACCGGAAGAAGAATCAGACAGCAACGACACAGATTCTATAGAAAGTCAGGATTAATAAAAATGGAAGCAACTATTGATTTAAAAAAATACACCTCCTTTATAGAGAAAACAGACTTCGTAAAAAAAACTGGGCGCGTCAATCGTATTATTGGTCTTATTCTCGAAGGAGATGGCCCAGCTGCTTCCGTTGGAAGTATCTGCACCATTTACCCTAGTAAACGACCGTCTATTCAGGCTCAGGTTGTAGGATTTCGAGATAAAAGCATTTTACTCATGCCACTAGGAGAAATAATTGGCATTGAACCCGGTAGCGTTATCGAAGCGGTCGAGGAGTACCCTACTTTTAAAGTCGGTGATGCTCTTCTTGGCAGAATTATTGATGGCAATGGACTGCCTATTGATGGCAAAGGTCCAATTCCTACCACTACAGAATATCCCTTGATGGGTACGCCGATTAACCCCTTAGAAAGAAAACGATTGAAAGAACCTCTGGATGTTGGAATTAAATCTATCAACGGTCTTCTTTCTTTTGCCAAGGGTCAGCGGGTAGGAATTTTAGCAGGAACTGGCGTAGGAAAATCTGTTTTGATGGGAATGATCGCTAGAAATACCAGTGCTGACATTAATGTAATCGCATTGATCGGAGAAAGAGGCAGGGAAGTAAAAGAATTCATCGATGAGAACCTTGGTGAAGAAGGACTGAAACGTTCCATCATAATTGCGGCTGCTTCGGATCAGCCGCCTCTGGTAAGGTTGCGCGGAGCATTCATTGCAACTACCATTGCAGAATATTTCAGGGATCAAGGCCAGGATGTGATGTTGATGATGGATTCTGTTACTCGCTTCGCTCTGGCACAAAGAGAAATTGGTCTTTCAGTAGGGGAACCACCAACTACCCGCGGTTTTACACCTTCGGTTTTTGCTATGCTACCAAAACTTTTGGAACGTGCCGGAACTTCATCCAGCGAAGGATCTATTACCGGACTCTATACCGTTCTAGTCGAAGGAGATGATTTGAGTGAACCAATTTCTGATGCAGTTCGTGCTATTCTCGATGGGCACATTGTTTTGACACGGGAATTGGCAGCCCACAATCACTATCCCGCGATTGACATACTCAATAGTGTAAGCCGTTTGATGATTGATGTAGTGACCAAAGAGCATCAGGAATTCTCTATGAAATTTAAGGATTTTCTTGCGACCTATAAATCGGCTGAAGACCTAATTAATATTGGCGCGTACACTAAAGGCAGCAACCCTAAAATTGACATGGCCATCCAAAAATATGATCAAATGATTCCGTTTCTCAGACAAGGAATGTTTGAGAATTTTGATTGGCGGGCAAGCCTGGATGAGTTAAAAAGAATTATGGAGGCTTAAAATTGAGTTTTCGATTTGAAACTATTCTCAGAATGAATAAAAACAAAGAAGATCTACTGCAAAGAGATATGGGACAGATCAATGCCATGATACAAAAGCAGAAGGACAGTCAACACTTCATGCGGGAATTTACCGAGAATATAAAAGATGAGTTAAACCAGAAAAAACGACAAGACGTTGATGTCAATACAATGATTCTTTATGATAATTTTTTCCGAGGAACTCAGGTTCATAAAACCCGACAGGATAAGATTATTTCGGAAATCACCCTCAAGCTAGAAGTAAAACGCGCAGAAGTTGTTGAAGCAATGCGCAACCGGAAAACTCTGGAAATATTGAAGGACCGAAACATATTAAAAGAAAGAGAACTCAGAGCAAAAAAGGACCTCGCCATTCAAGATGAAAATGCGTCAAATTTGTGGGGAAGAAAAGGAATCTAATATGAAAATTAAAATTTTATTCATTTTCACAGCAACAGCCATTGCTTTTCTTGTCGGAAATGCCTTCGATTCTCAGCAGGAAGGTATTGCCTACGCTCAGGTCAAAATGCTTGACGGGAAAACAGAAGAAAAACGAAACACCACAGACGAGCCTATATTAGAAGAAGAAAAAAAGGTGGAACTTCCTACCAAGGTTCCCGCTGTAAACCCTGAAACATTTCGAATGATTGAAACGATTGAAAAGAAAAATCGTGAGCTTAAACGCCGGGAAGAAGAATTACGCATAAAGGAACTCAGGATAAAAGCCATTGAAGCCAAGGTCAGCAAGGATCTCGATAAAATTGAAAAAGGGATATCAGAATCAAAACAACAACTCGAAATTCAGGATGAGAAAATAAAGAATAATGTGGAGTCCTTAATCAAAGTTTATTCCAGTATGAAACCTGAAGAGGCCGCTAGTCTTATTGAAGCAATTGATGACGATCTGGCTCTCAGAATCGTAGCAGGAATGAAAAGTAAGATCGCGGGCAAGGTGCTCAGCAAACTAGATGTAAAAGTCGCCAAACGAATTAGCGAAACCCTTGCGGGAAAAAAAATAAAAGATGACAAAATGATGAAAAGCGAGGACAAAAAATAAAGAACGGCTGAATTAATTTTTAATAGAAGTTATTTCTTCACCAGTATCTGGATGCGTCATTCCAAAAGAAATAATCATTTTCAAGCCCTCCTCAACAGACATCTTAAGCGGCTGGGTTTCCTTTTCAGGTAACATAAAAAGAAATCCTGTGGTTGGGTTAGGCGAAGTTGGCACAAAAACATTCAACATTTTTTCACCCTCAGTGATTCCCTCCGGAGTATTGCAACAAACAATTCCCAAAGTTTTCAAGGGTTCTCGTGGATAAGTAATAAGAACCATCTTCTCGAAGGTGGGTGTTTCTGTCAAAGAAACTGTATCAACAACTTTTTTAATACTGGTATATATGACACGGACGACCGGAATGTTATGTAGAACCTTCTCTCCCAGAGCAACTACTTTTTTCCCTATAAAATTGGTTCCCACAAATCCTACCGCAATAATAAAAACAGCCAGGAATAAAAATCCCATACCAGGAATATGCCACTCATCCATTAGTTTGAGATTCTGAGGCCCCAAAACCCCAACGATGACAGGCTCCATCGCCTTGTCAACACGGGTAATGACAAATGATAAAATCATGTATGTCAAAGCAGCAGGAACAGTAACCAGAAGTCCTGCTATTAAATTTTTCTTTAGTGCTTTTTTAAACATTGCCCTCACTCAACATTAAAATTGCGAATATTCCAATGCTTATTTTAAAAAATTATATATTCTTTAACTTCCTGAACCAACGAAGGGTGGCTGGTAGAACCCAGTTTCGAAAATTCTTGGTAAAAGTGAATGACTGACTTTTTGTTGCCAATTTCTTCATATAAAACTGCCCTATTATAATGAGTTCCTGCATGAATCACGCCCAATTTCAAGGCCTGATTTAATATAGCTTTGACCTTTTCTAATTGCCCTAGCTTTTTAAAAACCACTGCAAGATTATTTAGCGCCTCCAAATTTTCAGGATCTATCTTTATGGCTTTCTGGTAATTGCGAATAGGACTGGAAAAATTTTCTTTCGCGTAGTATACCACGCCAATATTATTATAGGGCTTTGCGTAATTTGGGTTAAGATAGAAAGCTCTCAGGAATTCTTCAATGGCCCTGTCATATTTTTTTAACTCTTTATAAATAACCCCCATATTATTGTAAATATAAGCTCTATCCGGGCTGAGTGCAGCCGCTTTAGAGTAATTTGACTATGCCTTATTCCAAGATTTGTACTTCTGAAAAAATATTGCTCTGTTGAAGTAATAATTGCTGTTTGCATAAATTTTTGGTTCTGGTGTGGTTGGGAACCTTATTTCTTTTGCTTTCTTGGTAGATCCGCGACCTGCTCTCTAGCTGGTTTTTAATATTTTTAGCAGCAATTTTTTTGGTTTTCTTTTTTACAGTAGGTTTGGATACCTGCTCCTGTTTGTTCGCAGCTTTGATTTTCTTATTTTTCTGCGCCGGTGGATTGGGGATAATTCTTATTGCCGCAGGGGGCGAATCCGGAGTTTCTTTTAATTCTATCCGAGCTACAGGTTTTGTTATTTATGGAGTGGATTTGATTGATCCTACCTGAGAGTTCTCTTTTTAAAGAAGGACCTCTTTCATTCCAGATTCCATTACCGGCCCATCTTTTTGAATTTTTTACGGCACGGGTTTTTGCACAACCGGTTCAACAGGACGAGCTAGTGGGGTTAACAACCTTCCTCTTTTGTGGTACTGGAGCCAGCCGGTGCTGAAGGAGTTAAAGACACGACTGGTGGTTTGTTGACAATCTTGGGTTTTGGTGTGAAGGGATTGGCAACCAGTAATAAAACTAGAATGGAAGCTGGGACAACAATAAGAAGAACAAATTTTTTTACTTCTTTAGAATTTGAACGCATTGGTTTGGGTTTTTGCTCCAGGTTTTTTAATAGATTTATTCCTGGGCTTCCTTTAAAAGTTTTTTCTTTGATTGCCTTTTTCAAGAACACATCAAACCCTCCTTTCGCCAGTTCTTCCCTGTGTTGTTCTGCTTCGGTTTTATCTCTTAAGGAGTACCTGGATTTGATAATTTCCTATTTTTGTTACATCAGCTATTGGCTAGGCTATGGGTGTCTTTTCTGCTTCAGTGACTTGAGGAGTTTCAACTGATTGAATTTTAAGTTTGGGTAGAATAGTTTCAGGCTCAATGGCGGTTCTATCGAGGTCTTCTATAAATTCCTGAACCGTAGCGGCTGCCGCTTTTTCAACTGTTGCCAAATTCTCAGGAGCCCCCATAACATAACAAGTTACTTCGCAGTAAGATAAATAGAACCTATTATCCCTCTCCAGAGGGTTAGTTGATACGGAGAGCCGGTTGTTTATTTGCTGTTTTTGAGGGTTTTTTGGTTTTTCGTACGGCTGGTTTTTTCTTTTTGAATTTTTTGTGGAAGGAATGCTGAAGTACATCATCCATTGTAGTAGCGGGAAAAAACTGGATGGTTTTTCTTATATTCTCCGGGATATCTGCAATATCTTTTTCGTTCTCAACAGGTATGATCAGGTTGTGAATACCATGTCGATGCGCAGCGAGAACTTTTTCTTTTAGCCCGCCAATCGGCAAAACTTTTCCAGTCAACGTCAACTCTCCAGTCATGGCAACGTCGTGACGCAACGCAGTTTTAGTGAGAGCTGAAACCAGCGCCACCGCCATGGTGATACCTGCTGAAGGACCATCTTTAGGAACTGCACCTTCAGGAATATGGATAAAAAAATCATTTTTCTGGTAGAAATTTTTAACCAACCCAAAGTCAGCTGCGCGTGAGCGAACATAAGTCATCGCGGCTTGCGCCGATTCTTTCATAACATCGCCCAACTGCCCGGTGGGCAAGAGTTTCCCTGTTCCGGGAAGGACAGTGACTTCAATCGAAAGAATTTCGCCACCCAACTCTGTCCATGCCAATCCAATTGCCGAACCGATATCAAGTGGACCTTCGCTCTCTGAGCGTTTGTATTTGGGAATGCCTAGATATTTTTCCAAACTGGCAGGCGTGATTTTGACATGGGTCTTCTTACCTTTTTCCACTACGACTCTGACAACTTTACGACAAAGAGTTCCAATCTCCCGTTCCAAGCTCCTTACTCCGGCTTCGCGGGTGAAATCTTGAATAATTCGTTCGAGAGTTTTTTCAGAAATTTCGATATTCTTTTCAGTCAATCCATGCTCAGCGACTTTCTTTGGCACCAGAAACCTCTGGGCAATACCAAGTTTTTCTTGATCGGTATAACCGGGAAGGTGCAGCACTTCCATTCTGTCCAATAATGGTCCCGGAATGGAATGCAATACATTCGCGGTACATATAAATAAAACGTTTGAAAGGTCGTAATCGATTTCGAGATAGTGATCGTTAAAAGTTCCATTTTGTTCTGGGTCAAGCACTTCCAATAATGCAGATGCCGGATCACCACGAAAATCGGCGTTCATTTTGTCGATTTCATCAAGCATGAATACAGGATTATGCACCTCGGCCTTTTTCATGCCTTGAATTATTTTACCGGGCAAAGCACCGATATAGGTACGCCGGTGGCCGCGAATCTCCGCTTCATCGCGAACTCCACCGAGGGATATACGGACGAATTTTCGACCCATGGCGCGACCAATGGATTTACCCAACGATGTTTTACCAACACCGGGGGGACCGACAAGACAGATAATGGGACCTTTTATTTTTTTCACCAGCTTTAAAACTGCCAGATGTTCGGTGATGCGCTCTTTTACTTTTTCCAACCCATAATGGTCTTCATCGAGAATTTTTTGGGCTTCCGGAATTTTAATTTTATCGGTCCCCACAGCTTTTTCCCACGGCAAATCTGCAAGCCATTCGATGTAAGTCCGCGCCACTGTGGCTTCTGCCGACATCGGCTGCATGAGCTCCAGCCGCTTCAATTCTTTCTTGGCCTTCTCGTTGACCTCTTTCGGCATTTTTGCTTTTTTGATTTTCCCCTTTAACTCATCGAAGTCACTCTTAAATTCATCACGCTTGCCAAGTTCTTTTTGAATAGCCTTCATCTGCTCATTCAGATAAAACTCTTTCTGACTGCGCTCCATTTGCTTGCGCACCCGCCCATGAACGCGCTTCTCAATCTTAAGGACTTCCATTTCTGACTTTAAAATTCCGAACAATTTATCCAGACGTTCTTCAGGGTTCAGCGTTTCCAGCAGATCCTGTTTTTCTTGTGCCTGAAAAACCATGTATGAAGCAATGGTGTCTGCATAACGATGCGGCTCAAGAATGTTTGCGCTTGCGGCAACCGCTTCTAGCGGTATCTTCTGGTTGAGCTTTACATATTGCTCGAACACAGTCCCGACAGTTCGCATCATGGCTTTCACTTCGGCAGTGAGCTGATCGTTTTCATGGATTCGGTTGACCTCCACTTCAAAGTAATCAGGATTCTCCTTAAAGGTCTCAATACGGCCTCTTTGGAGCCCTTCGACCAACACCTTCATAGTGCCGTCTGTCAGCTTCAATATCTGTAGAATATTGGCTATGGTCCCGATTTCGAAAATGTCTGCCGGCTGCGGGTCGTTATTACTGGGATTGCGTTGAGCGGAAAGGAAAATGCTTTTTTGTTCTGCCATGGATTTCTCCAAAGCGAGTACAGACTTATCTCTGCCCACGAACAAGGGTAGAACCATGAACGGGAATACTATGATATCCCTTAAAGGGAGAAGCGGTAGAACAATTTTATCGGAACCCATAATGCTAACTGGCCTGTTTCTTTTTCGCGTAAACCATTATGGGCTTTTCACCTTTGGCAACGACTTCTTCATTAATAACAACTTCTTCGACTTCTTTTTGCGAAGGTAGCTCGAACATAATTTCAAGCATAGTTTCTTCCATCACGGCGCGTAAACCTCTTGCTCCAGTTTTTCGCTCAATCGCTTTTTCGGCGATAGCTTTAACAGCACCATCCGTAAACTTAAGCTTAATGTCTTCAAACTCAAATAGTTTTTTGTATTGCTTGACCAGCGCGTTCTTCGGCTCGGTCATAACTTTTATCAGCGCTTCTATGTCTAACTCTTTAAGTGTAGCCACCGCTGAAAACCGTCCGACAAACTCAGGGATTAAACCATACTTAAGCAGATCTTCAGGTTGAATTTTTTCAAGAAAATCTTCTTGCTCCAACTCAGTCTTGGAAACGATTTTTTGTCCAAATCCAAGGCTTTTTTTGCCAACCCGATTGCGAATAATTTCACTCATACCCACAAATGCACCACCACAAACAAATAATATATTGGTGGTATCTACCTGCAGAAATTCCTGATGAGGATGCTTACGTCCACCCTGCGGTGGAACGCTAGCAGTTGTGCCTTCAATGATTTTTAGCAACGCCTGCTGGACACCCTCCCCAGACACATCGCGAGTGATGGACAGGTTTTCTGATTTCCGAGAAATCTTATCGACTTCATCAATATAAATAATCCCTCGCTCGGCTTTCTCGACATCGTAATCAGCACTTTGCAGAAGCTTGAGGATAATGTTCTCGACATCTTCTCCGACATAACCCGCCTCCGTCAATGTCGTCGCATCAACAATGGTGAACGGGACATCAACGATACGCGCTAGCGTTTGCGCCATGAGTGTTTTCCCGGAGCCGGTAGGCCCGATCAACAACACATTACTTTTTTGCAACTCCACATCATCCATATCAAGGTTCGAATCAACGCGCTTGAAATGATTGTGAACGGCAACGGAAAGAATTTTTTTACAACGCTCCTGATTAATAATGTATTGATCAAGATGATTATAAATTTCTTTTGGCTTCAGCAAATGCTGGAAGTCTTCACACTTTTCCTGGGCCCACTCTTCCACCATGATTTCATTGCATAGCTCAATGCATTCGTCACAGATATAGACGCTGGACCCGGCAATCAGTTTCTTGACTTCTTCCTGACTCTTGCCGCAAAAAGAACAGCGGTAATTCCCGGTGGTTGTGCTTTTCTTTGCCATAAAGTCCTCGACCTTAACTCGATGTAGTTAAAAATCCGTTTTACTTTTTATCTTTTTTCACTTCTTCACGATTGCTAATAACACTGTCTATCAAGCCGTAATTTTTCGCTTCCTCTGCGGTCATATAATTATCGCGCTCAGTATCCTTGTTAATCTGGGCAACATCTTTGCCTGAGTGTTTTGCAAGGATACCGTCTAATATAGTTCGAATCCGGGAAATCTCTTTGGCCTGAATTTCGATATCGCTGTGCTGCCCCTGGAACCCGCCACTAGGCTGATGAATCATGATTCTCGAATGCGGTAGAGCAAAACGCTTTTTTGGCGCTCCAGCTGCAAGAAGCAAAGAGCCCATGCTGGCGGCCTGACCAATACAAATAGTCTGAACATCAGGTTTGATGTATTGCATCGTATCGTAAATAGCCATCCCCGAACTGACCTGACCGCCCGGACTATTGAGATAAATATAAATATCCTGATCCGGCTCATCCGACTCAAGAAATAATAATTGTGCAATAATAAGGTTTGCCATGTGATCGTCAATGGCAGTACCGATGAAAATGATCCGGTCTTTTAAGAGGCGCGAATAAATGTCGTAAGACCTTTCGCCGCGACTGGTTTGCTCTACAACAATGGGTACTAATTGGTTGTGAATGGAATTCATTTTTCTCTCTTGATTAGGACTTCAGGTAAGATGAACCACCCTCTGAAACCAAACAGGGATCAGAAAGGATTATTGGCTTGAAAGTCATTTAGAAATAGCTTGATAACTAAAGACAGCTTGACTATCAATTATCTGCAATTAAATCTTTTCTGTCAACCATTACTTCCTTCAATGTTACTTTTTCAAGGGCTGCATTTAGGGTCTTATCGCGTTTCATACGACTGTGCAAACGTGCAAGCACACCGTTCTTTTCCCATTCCTTTTTCATTTGTTGCAGGTTGTCCCCACCCCCTAACAACTGGGCCATATTTTGCAATTCTTGATCCAGCTCCTCTGGAGTAACCTCCAATTCCAAGTCACGGGATAATTGATCCAGAATTAGCTCTTCTCGAAGAGCTTTGACAGCAGGTTCCTTATATTTTTCAATCAGCTCGGGTGAAACCTCTTCTTCATGATCGTGGTCGTGATCATGGTCGTGACCATGATCATGTTTAGCTTCTTTCCCTTGCTTCTTATTAGCCTGATCAGACATGAACTTGACTTGCTCTTTGATCAAGCCTTCGGGCAACTCGACAGGGTTTTGCTCGGCAAGTTTATCCGCAAGTGTTTTTTTGACGGCCTTTTTAGCTTCATCGCGCTCATATCCCTCCAACTCAACCCGGACCTTAGCTTTCATGTCTTCCATACTTTCATATTTCTTTTCAGCATCCACTTCGCGTGCAAAATCATCATTAAGCTCTGGCAGTTCCTGCTCCTGAATGCCTTTCAAGGTGACATTGAAATCGACATCTTTACCGGCGATTTCTTTACCCTGGTAGTCCTCTGGCACCTTCACCTGAATTTCGCGGTTTTCCCCGATCTTCATGCCAACCATACCTTTGTCCAAACCTTCGATTAGCTGACCCGATCCTACTCGAATGGCTTGGTCCTGGGCTGTTCCACCTTCAAAGGGCTGGTCTCCCATTTTGCTTGTGAAGTCGACTTTTATAAGGTCATCTTCCTCCACAGGACGATCCGTAATCTCTATAGTTTTTGCTTTTCTTTGACGAAAAGTCTCAATAGTCTGATTGACTTCTTCATCAGTGATACGGGGCACTTTCATCTCCATCTCCATCCCCGAATAATCTTGAATATCGATACTCGGCAACACTTCTAGCGAAGCGGATACAGAAATATCGGTACCTTCCTCTGCGTTGACCTCCAAAAGATGCGGTTGACCGATGGCACGCAATTCCTTTTCAGCGATAGCCTGGTTCAGACGATCACTGATGAGGTTGCTCAACACCTCTTTTTTAACATCAGGCCCAAACTGCTTTTCTAACAGGGAGGCAGGCACTTTACCTTTACGAAAACCAGGGACTTTAACCTCTCTTCCCAGTTTCTGATAGTACTTGTCCACTTCTTTTTTGTAATCCTGATAAGGAACTACAAAATTAATTTTCTTATTACAAGAATCAATGTCTTCAATTTCGATCTTCATATAGCTTTCAATTTTTCTAAAGTTTTAACAAAGGCTTATAAAACTGAGTTTTCATTTTGTCGGCATAAATTAAGATTTGGCAACTCCTATTACTTCTTCCTCCGAGGAATGCCGGTGGAGGGACTCGAACCCCCACGCCCGAAAGCACTAGTTCCTAAAACTAGCGTGTATACCAATTTCACCACACCGGCTTATTGCCAAATTGCTCGCAGAAATATACCACTTTATATGGAATTAGGTAGAAAGAAAATCCCCTGAGACATAAAGGAAGGCATTTACCATTGTTCCAGTCAAATTACGCTACTTCTTCTTCATTTCCAACTTGAGGGCAGAAATATCGTCCTGAAGCAAAGTGTAATCAATTTCGAGTTTATCGCAAAACTTCCGCAGAAAAGAGTGCATTATTAGGACACAATGCCACTCATCAAAAATCTCATCACTTTTATTGCAAAATTTTTCATACTCCGAAAAACCTTTCTCTATTGTTTCCAATAGTTTCCCGAACCCAGCCAGCTCATCCATTTCTGAATAGGTCGCATCCAGATCTTGGTCCCAGAAGGTTTCATCAGATTGACCGGGATTGATAGAAGCTTGGTATTGGTCTTCAATCTGACTGAAATCTAAATCGATCTGCTTGCAATAACTGCGCAAATTATTGAATGCAATGAAAAGACATTCATAGCCACTGACATCGACTTCTTCGTCGTTATTCAGTTCAGAAACATCGTCATCCACCCAGTCAAACATTTCGAAAAAGGCATCAAGATTAGATTGTTCTTTCGATGATGAGTCTTTAGTATTCATAAACTTACCTATCTATACTTCGTAGTTTTCTGTCTTTTGGAGTCAGTACGGTTTTAGGAGGATAATAACCTTTTGGCACCATCAGGTTAGGGTAAACCCAGGTATCTTTACCCAACAATGCTCCCGGGCAAAGAACCGCGTTACACCCAATCTCGGCATGATCTCCCACCACAGCTCCCAGCTTTTCCATACCGGTATCAAGGCCCGCAGACGGAATCTGAATCGGATGGACAAAACCTTCCTGTTTTTCTTCCCTGCTACGAAACTGCAAGTTTGCCAGTTTCGACCCGGCACCCATATTGACATGGCGCCCCACAATACTGTCACCAATATAATTGAAATGCCCAGCTTCACTGTGATCCATTAAAATACTATTTTTAACTTCTGTCGCATGACCGATCACACAACCTTCGCCGGCAAAAACATTTCCGCGAATATAAGCGCCTTGCCGAATGTCGCAGTTCTCGTCTATCACCGCCGGACCTTTAATTATTGCTGATGGTTCCAACCGAGTACCCGAGCCAATAAAAATTCCCAACTCTTTTAAATAAACCGCGCGATCCAGTGTTATCCATTTCTGCACGAATAATCCCTTTTCATTTTTGTCAAAACTGGCACCCTCCAACTCTATTGAATAGGAATCTGTTTTACTTTTCATCAGCGACTGTAATATCGAATCGAGATTTCTCAATGGCCCCCAAACCTGATCAACCCCAGAAAACAGCGTCTTATAAGGCTCTCGGTCCAAATCTGAAAAGAACAGGGACAAGTCTTGCATAGTCAATTTCCTACATACCATTTTCCAAGCGCGGTCAAGCGGAAGCCTTTGGAACTCATTTCAATGAGGCTCTGTTTCTGCATTTCAGTGACCAGTCGGGTTTTTGAAAATTTTTCAATTTCTAAATCTTTTTCATTCAAGGGCTGCGATGCAATCTGACTAAGCGCATCCAATTCCAGTTTAAAAAAATGATGATCGCAGTTTTTTAAGGCCGTGAAAAGTATTTTTATAGTCTCTTGTCCCATTTGTTTCAGGTTCGCGGCATCCAACTTACTTCCTCGGAGATTGATACTGATTTTATTTTCGGTGCCGGAGTTCCTCACGAAGATACCCGCTTTCCCTGCCGACAATGAGATATATAACATATCGGGGTCTTCAGGAAAAATTCGAGTCGCAACTTGATAGCTTCTTTTTTTAGCCGCACGCATAAGAGTTTGCTTTACTTTTCGCCAGACTATTGAACCTCTGAAAAACAATTCCTGTTGAATATAATAAACATAAAGCGTACCCTTAAAGCCTGGGGTAAAGGGTCGACTTATCTTATTGTAATATTTTGTTGGAGAAAGATTTAGATATTCGGTCGCCACCAGAGTGTTCAAAGCACTTTTAATGCCATTACCAGAATAAATCGACACTGCTTCTCCATCAGGCCGAGTAAATTTTGACTCTGTAATATTATGCCCGGTTTCTTCACTGCCAACTGCCAGAACCGAGTTAGCATCTTCTTTCGGCCTCTTTTTTTCACCCAAAATTTTGGCAAGTTTTTTTAGCGAAGCAATACTTGTTATACCCACCTTTTTTAGCTTCTTCGCTTCACGCTGAAATACCAAACGTTTTTGCTTCGGGCAATCGCTGCCTTTTGCTTTTTTCTCTAAATGTTTTAACAGTATTTCAAGAAGAATCCATTTATCGCCTACAGCGGTCAGCTCAGATTTCAATCCCATTTTTTCAGCGGCGATTGCAGCATTGAGATCGCTTTCAACGGTATTGATATACAAAGATTCTTTATATTTTTCTGGGAACTGGGTCGACAGATGTTTGGCTTGCAAAATAGCCGTTTCATCGCCGCTCAATACCCAGAGTAGATCTTTAAAAGGATCGTATTCCAACATAAAAAAACGATCGGCATCTGCATCGAAGATGGCTGCCACGGCTCGCATTATTCCTTTGCGCAAGAAGGGTTTGTGCTTACGTCCTACTTCAAAAAGTTTAACAACGGCTTGGTGGCGATAAAAATACCCGCCGGGATTTTTAATCTGCTCGGCAGCGATCCGGTCTCGGCCTTCGAGATCGGCCACACCGGAAAACACGTTCACATCCCCATTTAATTTTCCGTTGACCTCGAATACTTTCCCAACCCCTGCCTGGGTAAAAATTTCCCTGGCAATGCCCGTGAGCGAGCCATTAGCAGGGTCAACAACCAGCACCACGTTTTCAAAATTGATCGATTCATCAATCCACGAGTTTTCGGGAGCTAGGGTAAACTCGCTAAAAAGTTCCAAAGCATTTTTCCTGTAATCTTTACGCTTACCCTTTAATAATAGGCTTTTAATGGCGGAATATTTTTGCTGCGAAATAAAATGAGTCAATCGAGAGTCGTCGGACGGCAGAGGTTTCATGCCGCGAAAAGGGGAAAAAAGTTTTATTCCGTTCTGGTCATTGGGGTTATGCGATGCCGTAATCATAATGCCGCATTCGGCATCCTGATGGAGCATAAAGAGCGGTACCAGCGGGGTTGGCACAATCCCAAGAGTCAGGGCATTGCCCCCAGCCTTACGAATCCCCTTGATAGCAGCTTCAATAAAAATTCCAGATGGGTCCCGCGGGTCCCATCCCACCACAATATTTTTTGCTTTTTTGGGTCCTGGCAGATTTTTAATATGCACATAGGCATATAACTCCATGAATTGCTCGGTGATCCAGCCCTTCTCAAGAAATACTTGCTGCGGAGTGAGCCCTTTGCATTCAAAATCACTAGCGAGCTTTGTTTCCCGGCGTATACCATCGGTACCTTGAAGTCTTTGTGTGCCGGGCTTATTCATAATTAGCGATTAAATAGAGTTTAAAAAAATCAAAATGAAGAATACCACATACCCACATGAAGCATGCAATTTATGAGAAGGCTCTCTTGTCAGAAGGAGGAAAAACGGGTAAGCTAAATGCTCGCAAAAATATTCGAGATCGGGCTGTTTATTTTTACTTGAATCAGGTAAGGGATCGAGACATGGCCTACAACGCTTTTGTCAAAAAAGAAACCATCAGCGCCATTATTCGAACCGCGAGCTAAAAAGTCGAGGGAAAGATTTTCAAGTTCCCAAATAATCGACTTTTGGATATGTTGAATCAGGGGGAGGAAAGCTTCATTCCTGTGATCGATGCCAAAGTCTATTGCCTGGTCACTGGGAATGTTTTATTTGAATCCAAATTTCTTGCGGTAAATAAACAACATATTATTCTGATCGCGGATCACCTAGTCGCCAAATAAACTCTCATTTTTCGGGCAAGAATATCTTGAAGAAAAGCGGAAAATTAAAGCCTGATTTTGCTTTGCTTCAACCATTGTTCCTCATCAAATTCTTGACTGAGATATTCTTCGAAAAGCATCTCGTTACCTGACAACAATTTTTCATCTACCCACGGCATAGAAATTTTCTTGAACGTTTCTGAATCTTCGAGATCGATTTTATCCTTAAGAATCGTCTTTTCCCTACTCTTTTGGCTGTGTGAAAAATTTATTTGTCCCGGTTCTTCCACTTCCAGCACTAAATTATACTCGCTGACATAATCCAAAAGCCCCAATGCCTGCAGTTGCTTGATCGAGAGCTTTACTTCAGGTGAAGTCAGGATGGCCTTGATGATTTCCATTCAAAAATATTCTGCGAGTTTCTTTTTACCATCGTTTTTCAAAGACATAAAATTTTCCTTAAAATCAGGTTGTCGACTAAGAAAAGTATAGCCTTCTCACATTACATAATTGTCAAGCGAACGTTTCAAATTGGTTAAGGATAAAACAGGAAGGAAAAACGCAAATAGGTAAGGGTAAATATAGCTATGACTTCTTAGAGATCAGGGTCGTGAAACCTTTCTTTCAGAATATCGACCGGGCTTTTATACTTGTCGCAGGCCATCACTGCAGTCAATTTGTAGGAGTCTTGTTTTTCAAGGTTCAATTATTCCGCCAATATGGGTTGTGCTCCACAGTCAGATATTTCGTGGGAGTAAAAGTCGCACAGATTCAAAATTATCATGGATTTATCGTTTGCCAATTTCCCCCTTTGCACAATGGAGTCTAGATAGCCGGAAGTAGAAAAATCAATCGACTTATGGTTTTAATCTTAGAGGGTTGCCCGGCTTTTTTTAAATTCTTTGACTTTTTTTGAACCCTCAAATATCCCAAATAGGATTTTCCATCTCTTCTCCTGTTATCAAAAAATTGACAGGCAATGGAAAAAACTTCCGATTTTGACTCTGTACCGAGTAATTTTTCCCGCATCAAAACTAATAAAATACTTTATTTACAAATACTTACGCAATTATTCTCGTAGGACGCCCTTTGGCATAGTCCTTGCTTTTAATAAGGAGTCAATATGCCTGAAATACTTGTAATTAAAGGGTTAACTTCCAATGCAGTTTGTTTAAAAAATCAAATATTCTTTCGAATTCCCCCGAGGCTTTGGGCTGTCAAATTATGGCATGAAACTCTATGAAATATGGGAAGTAATCTCGATTGAGACAGCAAGTATGCAGCAGAACCTTTTAAGGCTCAAGCCCTTTATTTACGGTAATTCAAGGATTTTAGCAAAGGTATTTTTGGACTCAACTTCAGCTCTTTATTTCCCGCTAAGATGAATATGGTGGTGGATTTGGTTACAACTAATTTCAAAAATAAAATTCTTACAGTAGGGGCTTTTTGCCTTCTCTTCTGTAATTTTTTTGCCTTGCCCTCTTTTGCCCAGATTTCTTCCCAAGGGCGGGATCAAGTTTATAAGCAGGCCTCCCCACTCCGATTCGAAGAACGCTTCAAGAAGCAAGCAAAACCAAAAGCGCAAAAGATACCCGTACGAAAAGACAATCTCAAACCTATGTTTCCCGAGGAGTTGCGGAAGGTAAAGTTTATTTTGCGAAAAATGGTTATTAAGGGTTCGACCCTTTACAGCAAACGCAGGTTTTCCAGATTATTTAAAAAGTATATGCGAAAGCGTATTTCGTTAGGGCATGTGTATGGCATTGCACAAACAATTACGAATATGTACAGGAATGACGGATACATTTTGAGCAAAGCTGTTGTTCCTCCGCAACAAATTGACAGAGGGGTCATCCGTATCGATGTCATAGAAGGTTTCGTGGACAAGGTCAATGTTCAGGGAGATGTTATCGGCCCGAGAAGCTTACTTAATAAATATCGCAAGAAGCTTTTAAAATCCAAACCGCTACTTGCCAAAGATCTCGAGCGATATTTGCTTTTAGTAGATGACTTGCCCGGCGTGACAGTGAAATCGGTTTTAACGCCTTCTAAAGTTCAATCAGGGGCTACCGACCTGACCTTGATTTTTGAGAATAAAAGATACGCAGGAAGTCTTGGAGTCGATAACCGTGGTTCAAAATTCAACGGACCCATCCAGTTTTCTAGCAATGCCAGCACAAATTCTTTGCTAGGGCTTTATGAACGAATCGGCTTTCAAGGGGTAATTACAAAACAAACCGATGAGCTGAGGTTCTTTAGTGGATTTTATGAACAGCCTGTCTTTTCTGAAGGAACTAAAATTTATTTTTCTGGTTCAGCCAGCAAGTCTCAACCCGGTGCGGATCTTGAAGTTTTTGATGTGAAAGGAAATAGCACCGCTTTCACGTTGCGAGTGACACATCCTATCATCCGATCTCGCGCTGAAAACTTGAACACGTTTTTTGGTTTTGCCCGCAGAGATTCCACTACAAAATTTTTGGGTGATACGAATTCGAAAGATAAATTACGCATCGCCAATTTTGGTTTGTCTTACGATTTCGTCGACAGTTATCGCGGGGTCAACTTACTTAGCATTAACTGGAGCCAGGGACTAAACATTTTTGGCGCCAGCGAATCGGGCGGACTCAAGCTTTCGCGCCCCGAAGGCAGAGCTAACTTTTCAAAAATCTCTGGAGAAGTGCTTCGACTGCAACAACTGGTTCCTTCCTGGATGTTATTGGGCGCTGCATCGTGGCAATACTCTTTTGAAAAACTATTGGCACCCCAAGAGTTTGGAGTAGGTGGCTCACAATTTGGACGGGCTTTTGATCCTTCAGAAATTACAGGTGACCATGGCTTGGCTTTAAAGCTTGAGTTACAAAAAGCCTTTCAAATCAATAGAGCCTACATTCAAGACATCCAGGCATATACATTTTTCGATTATGGAACGGTGTGGAGTCGAATCAAAACTTCAACCGGCTCCAGCAAACAAGACCTCAGTTCTATTGGTATGGGATTGAGATTCAATGTTACGGATTATATTTCCGGGTATGTTGAATTTGACAAGCCTCTAAACCGAGATGTCTCGGCAGAGGGCAACAAGGACACCCGAATGTTTTTCAGCTTGTCGACACATTTTTAAGTTTACAGATGAACGTTTTTAAAATAAATCAGATGGCATTTGGCCCGGCAAAGACCGGAGAAAAGCCAACAATGCCTTTTCCTCGTGAGAAATCAGCCTCTCGCCCGGGACGAGTATTCCAACTCTCCCGGAAGCCAAGCAATTGGGCGATATTTCTGGTTTCATTTTTGACTTATCTGATAGGTATTTTCCCTTCGATCGTTTTCGCCCTTCCTACCGACCCAACTATTAAGTCTGGTTCGGTGATAATTGATGATACGTCCATCCCTGATACCATGAATATTTACCAAGGCACTACCAAGGCGATCATTGATTGGGAAAGTTTTAACATCGATACGATGGAACACGTTGACTTCCAGTTATCACAGGGTGGCGTTACTCTGAACCGGGTAACGGGAAATGATCCTTCACAAATTCTAGGAAAACTGACATCGAATGGTGATTTGTGGTTGGTTAATCCCAATGGGGTTTTCTTTGGTAACAATTCGCAAGTGGACGTGCATGGTCTAGTAGCAACAACCAGCAATATTAACAATTCAAATTTTTTGAGTGAAAATTATAATTTCGATATCCCCTCCAGTTTCTCGAACTCAATAGTCAATCAAGGCACCATAACCGCTGCTGAAGGCGGACTCGTGGCCTTGGTGGCACCGGGCGTACAAAATCTAGGAGTGATCAATGCCAGACTGGGGAAAGTGAGTCTGGCTTCAGGTAAAACTTTTACCCTCGACCTTTATGGTGATCAATTGATCAACCTTGCAATCGACAGCAAAGTGGTAGACCAGGTAACAGGAATGGATGGAGAAACCCTATCCACTCTAATCACTAACAGTGGCAGTATTTTTGCTGATGGGGGTGTGGTTCGGCTGGATGTCAATGCCGCACAAGATATCGTAGACCATGTGATCAATATGGATGGCGTGATTCAGGCAAGGTCTGTTATGGAGAAAAATGGAAAAATAATTTTGATGGGTGGCGATGAAGGCGATGTCCATGTTTCAGGAACGCTGGATGCTTCGGGTTACAATGCAGGAGAAACAGGAGGCGAAATTAATGTTCTGGGCCATCTGGTTGGGCTTTACGGAACAGGCTTCATAGATGTTTCTGGCGATTCTGGAGGTGGAACATTATTGTTTGGCGGTGACTATCAGGGTAATGGCACCGTTCCCAATGCATGGGATACCTATATCGGATCTGGCACACTGATATTTGCAGATGCCGTGAATTATGGTGATGGCGGCAGAACGATTTTCTGGGCCGATCGAAGAATCCACTTTCAAGGGATTGTCAAAGGTCGCGGAGGAAAATATTTTGGCAATGGCGGATTCGTAGAAGTCTCCGGGAAAGAAGAACTATTTTTTGATGGGTCAGTAAACACCACCGCTGCCAATGGAAAAACCGGAACATTGTTGCTTGACCCAAAAGAAATTAACGTTGTTGCAGGTTCGCAAGCTACCACCAGTGGTGCGGCTACTTTCGAAATAGCGACTATCTCTGTTGGTACACTTCAAGGAATTTCAGGAACAACAAATATAATTCTACAAGCAGACGAAAAAATCACCATCGCGAATTTAGGTGGATCTGCTTTTATCAGTTTACAGCAAGGTAGCGGCAACTCAGTTACCTTCCGAACCACAAAAAATCTTATCAGCAAAGACACTAACGGGGATATCGTTTCTTCTACCGGAAATATTCAATTCCTTGGAGCGAATGACACCATCTCTACCCAGGGAGGAAATATCATCTTCGAGGCAAAGGGTGACCTGATCATAGGAAATTTGACTTCGAACGGAGGCGATATTTCTCTAACAGGTAGAACTTTAAATTTGGCGAGCAACATTAACAGTGGCACCGGCAATGTAACCATTGGATCGAACACAAATATTTTCTTAGGTGGCAGCGCGTTATCCGGTTGTGGAGCTGGTTTCGCAAGCCTGTGTGATATGTCCATCGTGCAATCTGAGCTGAATAACATCAGCGGCAATAAGCTCACCATTGGCGGAACCCTCAACGGTGATATCACCGTAGATGGAATTACCCTCACTTCTTTTAATGAGGGTGTTGTGCTGAATGTCAACACTCATGTCTCGGGTTCAGATGGTGCTATTATATTTCAGGCGGACTCTTCGTTTTCTTCACTGGAAGCTAAAGCCGTTAATGGAATTAATGTCAATGCCGATATCACCACAACTACAGGAGCTATTAGCTTAAACGGAGACTCCGATAACGGCATCGATACAATCGACCCAAAGGATAATATTACTTTTGCCAGTGGCGTTTCTCTAAACAGTGCAACAGCTATAAGCTTGAGTGCCATTACCGGTGGTATGACTGCGGCTGCCGGGTTAACGCTGACAGCACCTACCAGCATCACGACAACAGGCAATTTAACAGCCGCCGGAACCGTTGCCCTGGTAGCAAGCTCCGGTATTACTTTGAATGGCGGCATTACCACATCTTCTGGCGACTTAAGCATCAACGCAAACTCTTCAGTATTAGCATTAGGAAGTGGCGTTACTTTAAGCTCAGCAGGTGCATTGACACTTAGCGCCAGCAACACAACCTCTGCGGGAGCCTTGATTCTCACCTCTACCAGCTCAACGATAAATATCGACAACGCTCTAGTTTCTCAAGGTGCTATAACGATGACTGCCAACAGCGGCCTAACTCTCGACAACAGCACGCTAACGGCAGCAGAAAACATTAATCTAGAAGGAGGAAGCTCGCTTTCTCTGGCAAGTGGTACAAGCATTTCTGGAGGAAATATAACTTTAGGCGGGTCTACGATTACAGCTAATAATGGTTCGCTCACTCTAAATTCCACAGGCAGTATTACTGTTGGCAATGCACTGACTTCCGTAACAACCGCAAACCTAACTGCAAGCTCGGGAGTTTCTCTTGCCGGTCTTTCAGCAAATGGAACAGTAGATCTGAACTCAGGCACCGGCACCACAACCATTTCTGGAGCTTTATCTACAACCAATAACGCTTTGACTGTCACGGCCAGTGATTTGAGTTTAACTGGGTCGATAAATACCGGCACCAGTGCAACCACCATTAATGTATCAAACAGCGGAAGTTTAGGGTTGGGGTTTACTTCCGGATTTTCCGGAATGAATATCAGTAATACTGAACTGGCTCTGATCACCGGTGATCTCAATCTGATCAATGGCAGCATTACCCTTGCATCTGGAACTTCATTGAATCTTGCTGGAAAACTGACCATCGGACAAAGCGGAGGGACCATAACAGGACAAGGAGCATCGACTTTGTCTGGCACAACAGGACTGGTCATTAATACCAGCACCATTACATCGTCCGGAGACATTACATTAGCCTCAAACACTGGCAACATCACAACGGCTGGAGCTATAACGCTTAAATCCACGGGTGCCATAAATCTCAACAATAATTTCATAGCATCAGGCGCTATTGTCCTGAAATCGAATGGACTGACAATTGGAGGATCGACATTAAGTAGCGGTACCGCATCAACAACAATTCAAACAAATCTGGCTAATGCCACTATCGGCTTAGGAGCCTCCAACTGCGGCGATACCTGCGGTTTGAGTTTAACTTCGACCGAGTTGGGAAAAATTATAGCCGGGGATCTGGTCGTTGGCGATAACACCAATGGCAATATCACGGTGGACGGAATCCCTTCAACGGATTCGGACCAGTTCACATCAGTAACTTTAAATGCAACATCCTCAGGATCATCGGTTATTTTTGAAAATTCCGCTTCTATTTTTAAAGTCTTAACCGTGAATTCCGGAAATGGAATTACTCTCTCTTCCAACCTAACTACTAACAACACAACAAGTTTCAATTCAGATAGTGATGCTAATGGCAGTGGTATTTTTACAATTTCATCAGGCCAAACATTGAACACCAGTAGCAACTCTTTATCTATCATCTCCAGCGATATAGCATTGGGTGCCGTTAGCGCAATCAACTCAGGCACTGCAACATTATTGGCTTCGCAGTCTGGCCAAACCATAGGACTGGGATCAGGTGCTGGCAGTTTTTCTTTGAATAATACTGAACTCAGTCAGATCACTGCTACAGATCTGACAATAGGGAATAACTCCAATGGAACCACGACATTAGACAATGTAACTTCTTTTTCTGGACCACTAACCTTGAACGCAACAGCAACGGGAAGTGCAGTTAACTTTTCTGGCACAGCTTCATCAGGCCTGGGCAACATTACTATCAACGCCGGCACAGGCGGCATGGACTTTGGCGTTGATGTAACGACTACCGGTTCATTGACTGCAACATCTGGGGCGGCCATTGCAGGTGCTGGCGTATTAACTATCGCTGGCACAGCTAGCTTCAACACATCAGGAACTGCCAACGCAACAGTGGTTAGTAACAGTGATTTTACATTGGGGAATTCCACAATAGGCGGCGACCTTACTGTGACAGTAAATGGTGCCAAATCACTGAATGTTAGTGGAAACGTTACCACCTCGGGAAAAATAATTGCAAGGGCCGAGAGTAACGGAGGTGCAATAACAATGGCAACAGGAGGATCTTTCAACGCAGGAACAGAAACTATTAACTTGTCAGCCGATCAAGATATTACTCTTGGCTTGCTCACCACCTCAAACTCTTCAACCACTTCCATCACTTTGACTTCAACGAATGGCGGCGTTCGCGATGGTGACACAAGTGCTTTGGATATTAGCACATCGGGGCGACTGGTAGCCGACCTGGTAACAGGGTTTGGAACATCAGACAACGCTATCGAAACAAATTTGACCTCGGTTGACATTGACAATTCCACATCAGGAAAAATCAATATCTTCGAATCAAATGCTATCGATATTTTTAAAATTAACCATGCTGGAACCGGAGATATTAACGTCTCATTTATAAGAACCGCCACCAACCGACATAATGCAACCGCATTTTCGGGATCCGTATTATTCACTCGGCGTGATACGGGAAACATACTCGTTCTGGATAAAAAATTAAGTCAGCGTTCTAACGAAACTACGGGGCAATTATTTACTCAGTTAGAATACCCTGAACCAACTTATTTAAAGCTCGATCTAGCAACAGCCAAAAGGAAAAAACTTCCTCCTCTTAATTTGTTTAGCGAAGTAAAAGGATTGGTAGAGATTGATGAAGAAACAGCGGTCTATTTTGATGGCTTGGAAAACCTTGGGAATATCTGGGAAGGAACTGGGATTGAAAACAGCCAAATAGCCGAAAGAAAAAGATCATCAAGAAGTGTCCTTTCCAAACGACCTAAAACAACTTTCGAAGAGGAGCAGGTGGCTGATATTTCTTTTAGAAAGTCGGTACAGAAATCTTCCTCCTATTTTGAGGATACTTCTGGAGGAAAAAGAGCCTCTTATCAATCTTCACACAAAACGCCCAAGAGGTCTCCCAAACCTCTGTTCAGCTTGAGTCAGCTAGACTTTTTTAGTTTCGCCCCTTGATATTTATTTCTTTGAATGTTCGTGGTTAACCAAATAATCAGCATCAACAATTGAGATTTTTCCGTACTGCTGGTTTTCTGTAAACTCTTTATTGATACTGTCATATTGTTTTCCCGTTTCAGGATGACTGATCAATTCAAGAAGCCGAGTTTCAACAGGATCTCGCCTTAGAAGTTTTAGTGTGGCTTCATCAGGTTTTAAATCAGGGGCCAAGTTTTCCAGGGCAACCAAAGGCTCCTCTCCTTCCGCCATACGCTGTTGGATCGTCTCCTCAATCGCTGCTTTTCTTTTCATATGCGGTTTGTGAGGATAGTCGGCTTGCGAAAATATCATAAAATCGAGATTCAGCCAGTAATTATTTACAAAGTCATCGAAGTCAACTTCAACTCCACTGCTCAAATGGATATCTCTCGACTGGTCGGGTTTCTCCCGGATGAGACTGTTATAAACCTGAATAATATTGTGAACGGAATCGTACAAAACAGTCCAATGATAACTGTTTCCGGTTTCGTGAGTACGGAAGGAATCCATTATTTTAACAAGAGTTACCAAAGCGTAATGCATATCCTCCATTTTTAAAAATGCGGACGACCAGGGAAACCGTTGACGGTACCACTGATCAACATCTGCAGGGTATTCCTGTCGGTTGCTGTCGGTAGGCGGACGATAATCGTTATCGACAAAATTGAGCATGTCATCAACCTCTTTGTAGGCCAAGTCTAATCCCGCCCGAACAACGGTGTATGGAAATAGTTTTCTTTGGTATTCCATATAGCTTTTCAAGTCTGGCAGTTTATCTTCCAGCGCATGAGTATGGTCTCGTTGACCGATATCTTTAGAAAAAATTAGCATATATATTTTGAGTTAAATTATTTGGAAGGATCGAATCGCTGGGAGAACATTTTCATTATATTCATCTTTTCTTCATCACTCATTGATTCAACAGATTTGCGAATTTCCTGCATTTGATCGGGAGTCATTTTTCCCATGGCTTCTTTTGCAGCGCCCTGGAATCCTTCCATATTTCCCGCTGCACCTTTTACCCACGAGAAGTCATCAGCAGAAGACGGATTGGGAGACTTTAAATCGATTTTCTCCCGAGAACGAAACTCAACATGGTTGCCAATGATTTTCCCGAAAATCTGCTGTTCCTGCAAATTATCTAAAACATCCGACAAATTCGTGCCGTGTTTTTTGCAGGCATCGTAAACCGGCTTGAACGGAAGCCGAACGACTTTTTCGGGAAACCCATTTTTATTAATTGAATGTTTAATACTCTCTTCTGCTTGATTAGGTTCAGTCATATCTCGATATTTTTTTCTGCCCCAGATAATTAAGGATTAATATCTATTGTAGTATAATCTGCCAAACGGGATGAATATTAATTTTCCAAAGAACCTCTCGAAAAAAAAGTCGACAATGCCTGCAAGTAAAAAGAGCGTGGAATCAATGCCGAAAAAACTAGGAACTGCCATGCGAATTGCATTGGCGCAAATGAATTCGATGGTCGGCGATTTTGATGACAATACCAATAGAATAAAAAGCCATTTAAAGCAAGCCCGGAAAATGGGCACCGATGTAATTCTTTTCCCAGAATTAGCTATCACTGGCTACCCACCTGAAGACTTGTTACTGAAAGACAGTTTTTTAATGCACAGTCACAGGGCTCTGGAAAAAATTGTATCTCATACCCGAGGGCTGACTGCCATTGTCGGCTTTGCAGAAAAGCACGGCAACTCCATCTATAATTCTGCGGCCCTGCTTTGCAATGGCAAGCATGTCGGCACTTGTCGAAAAATGCTTCTTCCAAATTACGGTGTATTCGATGAAAAAAGATATTTTCAGGAAGGCAGCACTCCCGTTCGGTTTGCATTAAAAGGAGCAACACTGGGTATTACAATTTGCGAAGATATTTGGGAGGAATCAGGGCCGGGAAAAACTCTGTGCGGTAAAGGTGGGGTAGACTTGCTGTTGAATATTTCTTCTTCTCCCTTCCACAAAGGAAAAGGCACAGCACGAAAAAAAATGATCCAGCAACGTGCACGCAGTTATCGCTCACATATTGCTTATGTCAATCTGGTCGGCGGTCAGGATGAGTTAGTATTTGACGGGCAAAGTATGATGGTAGCACCCGATGGCAAAATCGTCACGCAGGGAAATTCTTTCGCAGAAGAATTGATTTTTTCCGATATTGAAATCATTCCTAAACCAAAGAAAAAACTATCTTCTAAAATCAATATTCGATCTTACCGCGCACCGGCGGGGCTATCGAAACAGAAAAAATACCCCGCCCTTCCCTCTCATATTTGCTGTGATAAAACAGAGGTCGAAGAGATTTTCTCAGCACTGGTTTTAGGCACTCGTGACTATATTTCCAAGAACGGATTTTCAAAAGTGGTACTAGGGCTGAGCGGCGGAATCGATTCGGCATTAACCGCAGTCATTGCTGCGCAAGCGTTAGGCTCAGAAAATGTGGTCGGAGTGTTGATGCCCTCCCCCTACTCTTCTGAAGGTAGCGTTCAGGATTCTCTTGACCTAGCAAAGAATATAGACATTGCGACTTTGACGCTTCCCATAGAAAAAGCCATGGAGGCATACGGTCACATCCTCGCAAAACCATTTAAAGGAACGGGTTCTGGGTTAGCAGAAGAAAACATACAAGCAAGAATACGCGGCAACCTGCTCATGGCACTTTCAAATAAAATGGGGTGGATGGTTCTGGCTACGGGAAATAAAAGTGAATTCAGTGTGGGGTATTGCACTCTTTATGGCGATATGGCTGGGGGATTCGCCGTTATCAAAGACGTACCAAAATTTTGGGTCTATAAAATTTCGCGTTGGCTCAATGATGAAAAAGAAATCATCCCCGAGTCCATCATCACGAAAGAACCCTCGGCAGAACTACGGCCAGATCAGAAAGATTCCGATTCGTTACCTGCCTATGATTTACTGGATCCAGTCTTGTTAAAATACATTGAAGAAGATAAATCGGTCGAAGAGATAAAAGTTCCCGGTTTGTCGACAACGGATATCAAGCGAGTCGCAAAACTGGTGGATGCCAGTGAATACAAACGTCGGCAAGGCCCTCCGGGTGTTAAAATCACTCCTAAAGCCTTTGGTAAAGACAGGCGCTTGCCTATTACCCACCGGCATAAAAGTTAACCACAGACAAACACAGACCACTCGCCGTGGGGGCAACTAAAATAATCCCTCTCCCCACCGAGGGAGAGGAATGATTGATCTGTGTCTATCCGTGCTCATCTATAGTTCTATCTTTTGTGTGGTTTCTCTACGAACATTGCCTCCCCTGTTAGAGGGTGGTAGAATTTGAGCCGAACTTTCAATTAAAAATCATCTCACATTGAGTTCTTATATTTAGAGGGGAAATAACTATGAAAAAAATTGGTGTCGTTCTTTCAGGGTGCGGTGTGTATGACGGATCGGAGATTCATGAGGCGGTCATCACTCTTTTGGCAATCGATCGTGCCGGTGCCAAGGCCGTATGCATGGCCCCTGATATCGATCAAATGCATGTGGTCAATCATCACAATGGGCAGGAAATGCCAACAGAAAAACGCAACGTGCTCGTGGAGTCGGCTCGTATTGCCCGTGGAGAAATCCGCGATATCAATGCAATCAAAGCCGATGACATTGATGCGCTGGTGATCCCCGGTGGGTTCGGTGCAGCCAAGAACCTCTCAAACTTTGCAGAAAAAGGCGATGAATGTGATGTTAATCCCGAAGTCATGAGGCTAGTGAAAGAGTTTGCTGCCAAGAAAAAACCACAAGCTGCTTTATGCATCGCTCCGGCTATGATGGCAAAAATTTATCAAAACGAAACAGCCAAACCCACTTTGACGATTGGTAACGATAAAGAAGGTATTGGCATGATCGAAGCTATGGGGAGTAAGCATCAGGAATGTCTCGCGACTGATTTCGTTTTTGACGAAGAAAATAAAATTATTTCAACCCCGGCCTATATGGTGGGCCAAAGTATTTCTGAAGTGGCGGAGGGGATCGAAAAAACCATCAATAAGCTGGTCAGCATGATTTAAATTCTCCCTATTCTGCTTAGATTTTGCTATTTCTGTAAATGGGGCGGTTTTTCGCCCCGCTACCCCTCTAAAAACCCTCCTTTCCTATTATAATTAAAGGATTTCCGCCATTTTCCCGTAAAGAATAATTGGACCCTTGTATATAATATTGTAACGATATGGTTTTTCAGACCACATATTAAATAAAACAAATGAGCGAATTTAAGAAAAAATTACTGGTCACAGGCGGTGCCGGTTTTATTGGCAGTAATTTTATTAACTATATCCACCGCTGTTATCCCGATTACAAAATTTTGCTCCTCGATGCACTGACGTACGCTGGCAATCTCGACAATATTTCTCCTGCTTTAAAATCCAACTGCCATTTTGAATTTTTCCACGGCAACATCACCCATCCAGACATTGTCGGCAAATTAGTTGCCGAGGCGGATATTGTCGTTCACTTTGCCGCAGAGTCGCATGTGACTCGATCGATTTATGATAACGCGATCTTTTTCGAGACCGACGTCATCGGCACCCAGGTGGTTGCAAATGCAGCGGTGAATAATCCTGTAGAATTGTTTGTACATATTTCATCCTCGGAGGTTTATGGAACGGCTTTAACCGATCCGATGGATGAAGAGCATCCGTTGAATCCAATGAGCCCCTATGCAGCGGCGAAAGCTGGTGCTGACCGATTGATTTATTCCTATATTAAAACTTACGATTTGCCAGCGGTAATTGTTCGACCTTTTAACAACTACGGTCCCTGTCAACATCTGGAAAAGGCTATCCCCAATTTTATTGTCAGCGCTTTGCAAGATAAACCACTCACTATTCATGGTGATGGCAGCAGCTCGCGGGACTGGTTATTTGTAGAAGATACTTGCCGAGCATTGGATAAAGTTCTACATTTAGACAGGGAAAAAGTTATAGGCCAGACAATAAATCTGGGAACAGGTAGCGACACCTGCGTGCTTGACATCGGACGCAAAGTTTTAGAAAAACTGGGTAAGCCGGAAAGCACGCTCAATTATATAAAAGATCGTCCCGGCCAAGTTTCGCGTCATATTTCCTCGACAGATAAATCCCAGGAATTACTAGGTTGGCAGGCAGAAATAAGTTTGGATGCAGGGTTGGAAAAAACCATTGAGTTTTACAAGAATAACCGCCAATGGTGGGAACGATTTATCTGGATGAAAGAACTTTGGGGATCTTGACCACGGGAACTAAATCTATGCGCGTGACTATTCTTCAGCCCTCCTATTTACCCTGGCTGGGATTTTTCGAACAAATGTGCCGTTCGGATCAATTCGTCTTATACGATGACGTGCAGTTCACCCGGAGGGATTGGAGAAATAGAAACCGGGTTCGGGTTCTGGAGGGTTCAGTCTGGTTGACGGTACCGGTAATACAAAAGAATAAATATGAGCAAAGTCTTCTAGAAACAAAAATCGATAATTCCACTTCATGGAAACGAAAACATTTGGAAACTATTCGGTGCCATTATTCCAAAACACCTTTTTTCGACTTACACTTCCCATGGTGCGAGAAGATATTTAACAGCGAATGGAATTTTTTATTAGACCTTTCGCTGGAGACCATCCAATATTTAAAAGGGGAGTTAAAAATAAATACCCCTCTTCTTCGTTCTTCTGAACTCGGCGAGCCTGGCAATAAGACCGAAAGATTGGTTTCAATTTGCAAACAACTTGGCGCAACGCAATATCTAAGCGGAGAATCGGCTAGAAACTATATTTCGGAGAAAGATTTTTCCGATCAGGGCATTGAATTAGTGTATCAGGAGTATCAGCACCCGGAGTACCCACAACGCTACGAAGGATTTGTTCCATTCTTATCAACGATAGATTTATTGTTTAACTGCGGCGACAAGAGTATGAAATTTTTAAAACAAATGGACTGCGCTTAATAGTTTTATTATTATGGATTTTAAATTTATTCAAAAAATTCTACCGCGCTTGTATTCGCTGCTTCCGTTTTATTTCGCCCCGCGAAACTCTCTGCCGCCGATTCAAGCATTTTTTGAAGTGACCTATCGTTGCAACCTCCGTTGCGATATGTGCCACTATCTCGAAATAATCGATGACACTGAAACCAATAAAACTTACAAAAATGAGCTCTCTGCAGATGAAGTCAAAAAGGCCATTACAAAACTTCCGCGCTTTTCACTGATCACATTTACCGGTGGCGAAGCGTTTATGAAAAGCGATTTCATGGAAATTCTTGAATTCGCTGTTAAGAATCATAAGGTCCATATCATCACAAACGGAACTACCTTGAGCGAAAAAGTAGTCGAAGACTTGATGAGTTTACGGCTCAAGTCGGTTTGGGGCTGTGGATTATTTTATATGGGTGTTTCTATTGAAGGCGGAGAAGAGCTTCACGATACCATCACCACGATTCCCGGCTCTTTTAAGAAAACCACACAGGGACTAGAAAGACTGATTGCGCGCAAACAGGAATTAAAATCTAAGTTTCCGCTCATCCATCTCACTTGCGTGATCAATCGGGGAAATACAATGGACCTTGTCCCGCTATATGAGTATGCGAATAAACTTGGAGTGAATGTTTGCAATTTTGTTGTGAGTAGTCCAGCGACCTACTGGCATGGAAAAGATTATGATCAGGACCACCATCTGGATCGCCCAACGGCACCAGTCGAAGAAATTGAACCGAAAAAATTGAACCGCCAATTATCACAACTTGAGACACTGAGTCAGGGCTTTAAAACGAAACTAAGGTTTTCGCCGAACTATATTACGGTAGAAGAAATTGTCCGTTACTACTCCAACAAAAGTTCCTACAAAGATTACCGCTGTTTCATTCCGTGGACAAAAGTGGCTTTTTCTGCCTACGGCGATGTGTTCAGTTGTCCTCATTATAGAGTTGGAAATATAAATGACGGTAACGAGCTTACTTCATGGAACTCAGGTCGCATTAAGGGATTCCGTGAAAAATTAAAATCAGAAGGAATATTTCCCGGTTGTCTGGGCTGTTGCCAATCGGAATACATTGGCCTGACTGGCCCCGAAGGGGAAGCGGTAAGAATTCGTGAAACCGAAATGGCGTGTTCTCGCCAGCAATAACTTCTTCCTCTCAGAGGAGGAAAGCAGGTTTCAAAACAGAATTAATCAATCATCATGAATGATATGGACAAGCAAATAGAAATTTCAATTGTCATTCCTGTTTTCAATGAGGTATCTCTTATTGAAGAGTTAGTTTCAAGGCTCAAGGTCGTCTGCGATAAACTGGATCAACCTTACGAAATTGTAATCGTAGACGATGGAAGCTCTGACGGCTCGCACGAAAAGTTAAAACTAATTCAGGCGAAAGAAAGTGCATTGCGTATTGTGAAACTTACCCGGAATTTCGGACAACAGGCTGCGGTACTTGCCGGATTCAGAATAAGCAAAGGTGATATCATCGTTCAGCTGGATTCAGACTTGCAAAATCCCCCTGAAGAAATACCAAAACTTCTTGATGCCATGTCCAATGATATTGACATGGTTACCACGGTTCAGCGCAAACGGCGCGATGGCATGTTGAGAGTACTCGGCTCACAATGCTTGCTAAAGATCGGGCAAGCTCTTTTTGGGGATACGGTAAAATTAAATTTAAGCTCTTTCCGCGCAATTCGTCGTAGCGTAGTAGAAAGGGTTGAAACTTGTAAGGACAGGTCTCGCTATATGGCGGTTTTGATGAGTTGGATGGGATTACCCAGCATCGAAATTGAAGTGGAACATCACGAAAGAAAAAAAGGGAACACCAAATACAATATTCTTAATCTACTGAAGTTATCATGGGATCTCATAACAGGTTACTCCAGCTTTCCGCTGCGTATGGTAACCTATATGGGATTATTTGGTGCTTTCCTAGGATTTTTAATGATGACTTTCTTACTATTCCAAAGAATTGTAAATGGAATTTTGATTGAGGGCTTTGTGGTTTTACTCGCAGTGTTTGCATTTTTTGCAGGTGTACAGTTATTATCCATTGGTTTTTTGGGAGAATATCTGGGCCGGGTGCACCATCAAATTCAGGAACGCCCTGACTATATTGTTGAGAAGGTTATCGAATAATGCGCGTCAAACCCCTCACATCACTAATCATCGAACCGACCAATACCTGCAACCTGCGTTGCACTTTTTGTTTTGTGACAGAAGGCATGACGCGAGATGAAGGGTTCATGGATTTAAAGCTATTCAAAAAGGTCATAGATGACACTCCCGACCTTGAACATCTATGCATGCATAACTGGGGAGAGCCTTTACTGCACAAAGAAATTTTTGAGATGTTCGATTACGCACATAAGGCTGGTGTGAAACATATTGTCATGAACACCAATGGAACTTTGTTGACAGATAAGATGATTAACAAAATCATTGAAAGTCCACTAAACATAATTCGGTTTTCCATAGATGGTTCTGCAGATACTTTTAAAAGGATTCGCGGAGTCGAACTTCAAAAAATAAAAGAAAATATTCTTCGATTAAAAAAGACTAAAGAGGCAAAGCGACCTGAATTGAGTATGGGAGTAGTCTTTACAGTTGAGGAAGATACTCAAGAGGATGTTGAAAAATATATCGAGCACTGGGAAACCATTGTCGATCATGTTCGCACACAACCAAAGCTCATTCAAAGTCCGCGAAGCGAACCCTGCCCAGAACCCTTCGGCAAGGATTATGGCAAACTGGTTGTTCTCTGGGATGGTACTGTCATTCCCTGCTGTGTGGATTATAACGCGACTCTTAAATTAGGGAACGCCAACAGCGACCGGGTCAACGATCTATGGAATAATTCGGAAATTAAAGCTTTACGTAATCAACACGAAAAGGCAGACTACCCAAAAGTATGTGTGAATTGCAATGAATGTGAAACTTCGACAACTGAAAAGCGTTTCTTTTTTGACGAGATTCAGGAAGCTATCTAGTTGCATCTAAAATGACAACCCTCCTCAAAGAAAAAGTATTAGAAGAAAACCGGCGTGTTCACGCACTTGAAAACCAGTTATATCTATCCCGCCACCCGGAGCAAACCAACTTTTTCCAGAACTATATTGCAGAAAAAAATTTAGACAAAATCTGTTGTGACTTGGACGCAAATGCAAAAGTCCTTGATCTTGGATGCGGCACCGGATATCTATTTTTAAGATTTCTACGAAGAGGATTCGATGTGACAGGTCTGGATCTCTCCAGTGAGATGATCCAGGTACTAAAGGATTCTGTTTCAGAAAGCGAAAAAAATCGCGCTCACTTGGCAGTTGGGGATGTGGAGGAATTTCTCGAAAGAAACCAAAAAGAGTTTAATCTCGTGGTTTTTTCTGCAGTATTACACCATCTTTTTGACTATGAAATGGTTTTAAAAAAAGCCTGTAAGGGGCTCAAGGCAGGAACAAAAATTATGATATTTTTTGAGCCCTTGAAGCAATCAGTAGCTTCTTCAATTTCTTATGCTTTGCATCGCGGCCTTTCGTGGTTAGACGAAAAGTCTTATCGTTTGGAAATGAGGGTGCGGAATATACCTTTGCTGGAAGACGAGTATCATCACTCTGACTACCAACGCCAATTTGGGGGCATTGACCCAAGGGGTATTGAAAAAGTTCTGAAGGAAGAAAACTGTTCTATTTTAAATACAGAAAAATATTGCGCTCGTCGATTTGGAATAAATGCCTGGTTGGCAAATCGAATCCTGAGGACCCAGAATACGTTCAATATTTTAGCAGTTCGAAATTAGACGGATAGACTTTCTTCGCCTAGGGCTACGAAATCACTAGGGCTTGCAAAAGTGTTTTAGAAAATTCACTTTCCCCGGCGGCATCCATATCCAAAAAGGCCACCCCAATATCGAAATGCGAATCAAAAATTTCTACTCTTGCCACCTGCGCATTGACGGTTAGTGGACCCTCTTGACCTTTAATCGAAAATGAAATTCCCACCTGCGAACCAATTTTCAAAGCTATAGGACTTTCAACAAGAATTCCAGAAGAACTCATATTTTTCCCTTGAGCATTCAATTTCTTTGGGTTCAAGCTTTCAGTAACAGATTGGACTTGAACTTCCTCTGAAATACCAATCCGCAAATAATGCGGCTTCTCAAAGTCATGAAGGAAGATTCGGTTTCTGCCACTCTCTTTTGCCTGATAAAGCTACACGTCTGCTGCGTGTAGCAGTTCATGAACTTATTTTCCGTCTACAGGATATGTAGAAATGCCGCCACTTAAGGTAACGTTAAACGTTTTATCTTCAAATTTAAGTACTGCTTCTTCTACTTTTTTTCGAATTCTTTCAGCAATCACTCGAGCATTCATTTTCTCTGTTTCAGGAAGGATCAGGACCAACTCCTCGCCACCATAGCGACAAGCCGTATCTTCGGTGCGCCTCATATTTTGAAAAATATCGCCACGACCTTTAGAGTTAAACCACCTACCTAGTGACCGTATGTATCGTTAAGTTTTTTATAGTTATCCAGATCAATAAAGAAGACAGAAAAGCATCCATCGTATCTTTGTACCCGGTTCATTTCTCGTTGCAGAGCTTCATCAAAATAACCCCGGTTAAAAAGCCCGGTTAAACCATCTGAATGATATTGCTTTTTTATTTCCTTCAACATCTTCAATTCTATGATAGCGGGGGTATTGATATTTTTTTCATATCACTGAAATAGTAACAGTAATAGATTCGGCGGGGTTGGATTTTCTGTTGATAACTACTATCGCTGTTGATCTTTAATAACAAACTAATCGCGCTATGATTTTCAAACAATCTCAAGAACTTCTATTCCGGTCAAAGCCGTAGACTTTTGTAATGCGTCTTCCCCTCTAGGTGTGAGCCTGTTTCCGGCAACATTCAAAAACATCAGACCTGAAAGTGTCTGCGAATTGGCAAGGTGAATGGCACCTTCATCACCAATAGCATTCAAAACCAGCACCAGCCGTTTCAAGCTGGAAAGGTTCTTAGATTCTGAAATTGCCTTGGCACCCGGCGCGTGAATCCAGTTTTCATTTTCGATGGAAAGGGTTTCCAGTTGCAACAAGTTGGTTGAACGCGCCAGAGCTTCGGCACCTTTATCCGAAAGATTGTTATTATTCAACCTTAGAAATTTCAGCGCAGAACAATTTTCTGAATTTGCCAGCGCAGCAGCTCCCTCATGGTTCAGTTTATTTTCTCCAAGATCAAGGCTCTCCATCCATTTCATATTGATGGAATCCGCTAGAGCTTGGGCGCCCTCGGCTCGAACGTCATTGTTGTTCAGATCCAGAGCGCGAAGTCCGGTTATGGTTTTGGATTGGGAAAGCGAAATCGCGCTGTCTGTGGTCAAACCATTATTATGCATTACTAGTTTTTCAAGATTGGAAAACAAAGGCGATTCTGCCATCGCGTAAACACCCTCATCCCCTACATGATTATTATTAAGAATCAAAGTTTTTAAATTGGGAAATACCATAGAGCGGCAAAGTGCTTCTATGCCTACTTCGGTTAACCCATTATCAGATAAATTTAATGTCGTCAAAGATTCAAGAGGTGGAATTTTTGTCAGAGACTTCAAGCCTTCATCCCCGATACCTGTATCCCGAAGATTTAGTTCAACGCATTGTCGACCTAAAGATGAATCGGCAAGGGATTTAAGACCCAATCCTTCGAGACGATTATAGGATAGGTCAATCCGGCTCAATTTTTTCATTCCCTCCGCCATGGAGAGTACTTTTGCGCCAAGTGAACCTAACTCATTGCTGGAAAGGTCAAGGTTTTTAAGTTGAGTCAAAGACAAAGATTTTGATAGAAAAAATATTGCCTCATCATCAAGATTATTATTGGCTAGAGTAAGCGTTTCAAGATTAGCAAAAGAATCGGAAGCGCTAAGGGGTTGTAAGCCTGCCGAGTTGAGCCCTGTCTGATTCAGGTCGAGGTACTTCAGGTTCTTGATTGGGCTAAAACCAGAGATGGCTTTAAAATCTTCCTCTTTCAGTTTACAGCCATGGAGCTTTAAACTTTCTTTATCTGTGCTGATTTTTTCCTGGATTAAGGTTCCTAAATCCGGATTGGCAGTATTCTTTTCAAAATGCCGAAGATATTCCAAACTGCTGTCAATGTCTTTCGCTTCTGCCATAATTCTTCCTTGGTAAGAGGACTCGAATTATAACACTATTAACAAGCAGCTTTGCCTATTTGAATTATAAATATAGGTTGGATATTAATTAAAGTGAACGGATACGGCTTTGGAGACGCCTTTTTCTTCCATGGTGATTCCATAGAGGGCGTTGGCGAAGGTCATAGTCTTCTGGTTGTGGGTGATGATAATAAACTGAGTGTTGTCAGCCATCTCTTTCAGCATTTCCTGAAATCGGACCACATTCGCTTCATCGAGCGGAGCATCCACTTCGTCAAGTAAGCAAAAAGGGCTGGGGCGAACCTTAAATACGGCAAACATCAGGGCGATGGCCGTCATCGTTTTTTCACCACCGGAAAGAAGCGACAGCGTTTGCAGGCTTTTCCCTATCGGGTTGGCGGTAATCTCTATTCCTGAATCAAGAGGATTGGCCTCATCTATTAAGGACAGCTCTGCCTTGCCTCCTTGGAAAAGGCGTGCGAACACTTCTTTAAAGTTTTCATTAACCTGCTTAAACGTATCCAGAAAACGTTGCTGAGTGGTGCAATTAATTTTTTCGATCGTTGAATGCAGCAACTCAATGGACTCGGCCAAATCGTCCTGCTGTTCTTTAAGAAAGGTGTAGCGTTCGTTTGTTTTTTCGAATTCAGACAAAGCCGCCAAATTCACTTCGCCCAATCGTGCCAATTTTTCTTTAAGATCTTTAACCGTTCCTTCGATCTCATGCTCGTCAATATTCTCATCATAAGCTGCCCACAACTCTTCACGAGTGGCATTGAAATCTTCGTAAGCCCGTTCTTCAATGTGGGCATTTTGCAATCTTGTTTCGGAACGCTTGATTTCTATCTGCGATAAAGTTTCTGTGATTTCTTGAAGCTTCTTGGACAATTCGCGGATATCCTGATCCATTTGTTTCTGCGCATCTTCATTTGCTCTCAGGCTTTCTTCCTCTTGCACTGCATTTTCGCTGAGGATATCCTTTTCTTTGGACTGTTTTAGTACATTCTCTTCCAAGACAGAAACATCGTTATCGATTTCGACAATTCGGTTCTGGTTGGAGACTCTGTCCGACTCCCGCTTTTCAATTCGTTGCTGCAAATTTTGTTGTTGTAGCTCCAGTCGCTTGATCTCTGTCAGGGTATTTTCGCGTCGCCCAATCAAGGAAGTGATCAAAACCTTCAATCCGCTGATTTCTCCGGATTTTTCTTCCAGGGCTTTTCGACTGTCTTCCAATTCTGTCCGCTGTTGAGCTAACGATTCTTCTTCCGCCTGATTTTTTTGCTCCATTTCAAGCAATAGCACCTTCAGAGAAGAATTCTCATTTTCCAGTTCCTGTAGCTCCTGCGACAGGGACATCGTTTCAGCACCCAAAGTGGAAGCGCGGCTTTCCAACCTCTGCTTTTCCTGACGCAATTGTTCGAGATCGCGAAGACTGTTGTTATTCGCTAATTCTTTTTGATGAACTTCTTCACTTATTTGCTTGAGGCTAGCCTCCAGTTCAATTTGCGCCCTTTTTCCGGACTCAACGGCCAATTGCGATTCTTCTAACTCTGCCTTTAACTTTTTCACAATTTCGGAAAGGTTCTCTATTTCCCTATTCCTCGCCAACAACCTTGAAGATTCACTCTTGGCAGACCCCCCGGTGACGAACCCATTCGCATCGATCATTTCACCGTTCAAGGTTACAACTGTTCCTTGAAATTCAGGGTTCTGATGAAGGTGCATGGCTACATCCATGTCCTGAACCAAAACTACATTGCGCAACAATAATTCTATAACAGGACGATAATCTTCACTGCATTCGATAAAATTCAAAGCCTTGCCGACAACTCCCTCTGCGCCATTCAATTGCATAGGAATGCTGGGTGTGGATTTTGGATTCAACGGAACAAACAGCCCTCGCCCAGACTCATTACTTTTAAGATAACCTATGGCTTCCATCGAGTCAGAATAGGAATTGACGATGACACTTTGCAGCTTATCGCCCAATGCAGTTTCGATTGCCGTTTCATATTCTGCGGGGGTTTGCAAGACATCTACAAGTACTTCGCGAATCCCGGGAATCCTTGCGCCATTTTGTTGGCTCATGAGAGACTTGATGCCTTCATTAAACCCTTCGAACTGAGATCGAAGTTTTTCCAACGAACCTAACAACGAAGATTTATTAAAATAACCTTCTTTTCTTTCGCTATGGGCATCGACCTGAACTTGGGCCTGATTCGAGCCCTCGAGTACTTTTTGTTCTAAATTTTCCTGTCGTTCTTTTAGCTGTTGCAATTCATCGATGCGATTCTGATGCCCCGATTCTCGTTCTTGGAACATGGACTGGTTACTGTGAATTTGATTTTGAGTTTCTTCTTTTTCTTTCGCCAGGTTTTGCTTGCGTACCTCAATGCCCTGGCTTTTTGTTTCAATTTTGGTGAGCTTATTTTTTGAACCAGCCGATTGCTGAAACAATTCGAAAACCTTTCTTTCACTCGACTGAACCTGGTCTTGATTTTTTTGAACAGCATCGCGCTTCTGTCCGCTCTGTTCTTTTATTTGCTCCAGAGTAATTTCCTGGTCGTTGATTTCCTGAGATGTCTTGCTGAGCGTTTGTCGCTGCTCTACTGCTTGATGCGACAAACTCTCGACCTCCTCACTCATCCGGGTAATTTCGCCAGCGGCAGACTCAATATCTTCTTTAGCTTCAGCTTGTTGTTCTTTTTTAAAAGCAATTGTTTGTTCGCCATTACTGATTTGCGTGGTCAGCTTATGGATATCTTCACGAAGCTCATTCAATCGATTCAGCGATTCTTCTATTTCAATATTAAGTTGGGCGATCTGATTTTCGAAAGTGGCGTGGCGGGCACTCCATTCTGTTTTCTTTTCTGTTTGTTCTTCGAGTTCTTTTTCTACCGTCTGTAGTTGCCCTTTGAGCCGGCAGATTTTTACTGAAAAAAGTTTCAAAGACAATTCTTTGATTTCTGTTTTAAAATTTTTGTACCGCTCTGCTTTTGCAGCCTGCCGTTTCAAAGACTCGACTTGCCTGTGCAACTCCTGAACAATGTCAGCAACGCGTTCCAGATTTTGCCGGGAACTGTCGAGCTTTCTCACTGCATCATTTTTGCGGCTTTTGAATTTAAGTATACCTGCTGCTTCCTCAATCAAAATCCGTCTTTCTTCCGGTTTTGAAGTAATGATATCCTGAATATGTCCTTGCTCGATTATTGTCAGAACCTTTGGGCTGATTCCTGCATCGAGCAGAAAATCTGTAATATCTTTCAGGCGACAAGGTATCTGATTGATGTAAAATTCACTTTCACCTGAACGGTGATAACATCGTGTAACCTTAACCTCTTCGGCCATATTGGGAACCCCAGCGATGCGGATTCCCTCTGCAACATTGCCAAGAGTGATCGAAATTTCGGCTCGGTTTACGGGTTTACGGCTAACACTGCCATTAAAAATAAGATCAGTGATACGGGTGCTACGCAGAGTTTTTGATCTTTGCTCTCCTATGGCCCAGCGAATTGCATCGGACACATTACTTTTACCACAACCGTTAGGGCCGACAATTGCTGTAAATCCATTTTTGAATTCCAGATTAGTGGGATCAGCAAAAGATTTAAAACCTTCTAATTCGAGATTTTTCAGGTACATTTAACGCTAAACCCCTGTAAAAATGATGTATTATAAACTCTGGGTAACTTTCACGAAGATTATCCCAATCCTCAGGTATTGTAAAGGGAAATCATACAATGTTTGGTATACTAAGTTTTTTAAGGCACAATATGTTGTGGTTTTAAGTGTTTTTATGTAAATCATTGATTTTTCGCCACTACCCTGTATTTTGGTGCATATTGGGTAAAAATTGTCATCTTATACTCAGGGAATAAATGGAGATTAGATTAATATGAAGCTCTATTCTTACAATAAATGTGGAACCTGTCGGAAAGCCATCAAAGATCTTGAAGCGAAAAATATAGATTTTGAAGTGATTGACATCACTGAAAAACCGCCCAGCAAGAAAGTTCTCAAATCTGCTATCAAAGTAAAAGGCCTGCAAAAATTGTTTAATACCAGCGGTGTCCAGTATCGGGAACTAAAAATAAAGGATAAACTGAAATCTATGTCGGAAGCTGAAGCGATAGACCTCCTTGCCTCTAACGGTCGCCTGATAAAAAGACCTATCGCCGTTGATATGGATAAAATAACCGTGGGATTTGATGCGGATGAATACAAACAGGTCTGGGGAAAGTAGCCACTTACCAATATGGATCTTTTTTTAATTACAACCAAATTGAAAAATGAGTTTCCCCTTACTAAACGGGCGATTCAACCTTATCCGCAAAAGGCAGCGGTTCTGGTTATACTTTATCCCAAAAACAACAAGACGCATGTGTTGATGACCAAAAGAGCGTTGCACCTGAAGTCGCATCCAGGGGAAATTAGTTTTCCCGGCGGTGTCTATGAGGAAGATAAAGACAACAATCTTTTGGCAACCGCGCTCAGGGAAACATCCGAGGAAGTCGGAGCAAATATAGAATCCTCAAAGGTGATTGCCGAGCTGCCCATTGTGAATACACGATTTGGATTCGAGATCACGCCTTTCGTTTGCGTAATATCTGAAGCTCTGGAGTTTGAGCCTGAAAAAGATGAGGTGGACGAGATTCTGGAAATTCCATTCACTTCTCTACTAGCAACACAACAACGGGATGTGGGACTCAGTCCGGAGAAGAATATGGTGATGTATTGGTTCAAACACCATCGAATTTGGGGAGCCTCCGCAAAAATTTTGCTAAATATTCAGCATTTGAGCGTGTACTGAATTTTGATTTTAAATTTTCCTATGGGTATTGAATGGAAACGTTAAAAGTGCTTTTTCTTGCAGCGAACTGGAGAGTTTCTCTTGTCAGGGCATTTCAAGATGCCAAGGCACAATGCGAAACTCCTTTTCAACTGATTGCGGTAGACAGCGATGCCTTGGCTCCAGCATTACAGGTTGCCGACCGGTCTCATTCCCTACCTCTATTTTCTAACAACAGTTGCCTGGAGTTGCTTCTAACAATTTGCAGAACGCAGGCGATCGATGCGATCATCCCTTTGACCAATAAGGCCATAGATTTTCTGGACACACACCGCGAAGAGTTGAGTGGAGGAAATCGTCGACTGTTTATTCAGGAAAGTTCTACAATAGAAATCTGTCACGACAAATGGAATCTGTGGAAGTTCATGGAGCTTGAAGGTTTTAAAAGCCCTAAAACTTTTTTGCTGGCAGAATCTGATCCACCAGAAATATTTCCACTCATCGCAAAGGAAAGAAGCGGTGAAGGAGGAAAAAACCAGAGCATTATTGAAGATCAACGAGATCTGGATTATTGCATGGATAAATATCCACATCATATTTACCAAGAGCTGATCCAAGGCAGAGAGTTCAGTGTCGATTTATTTGCAGATATGAAAGGAATCCCGCAACTGATCGTCCCACGGAAGAGATTGTCTGTGCGCGGCGGCGAGGTCATGACGAGCAAAATAGATATGAACGAATCTATTATAGGTTCAGTGGAAGCCTTGAGCCGCAGATTGTCATTGACCGGTCCATGCACTATTCAAGGAATTCTCGATGAAAACGGCACGTTTTTCTTTACCGATTTGAACCTGCGTTTTGGCAGCGGCTCGGTTCATACCATCGCTGCGGGAGGAAATATCCCTCTTATGATTTATCAGGAAATGGTAGGCCAGAGTTTTCACCAACCCTCCATTCAAGATCAGTCTGTTATGACGCGTTATCCCGAAAGCATTTTCCATCATTCCTGATATACTAATTACAATTTCTATTAATCACACCACCATCTTACTATTTTGACCACTACTCCTAGCTCCAAAGATCGGCTCATTTTTGCTCTCGATGTGCCAGACAAAAGTGAAGCGCAACGCATGGTAAAACTGCTGCAGGATTCTGTAGGCTGTTTTAAAGTCGGGCTCGAGTTATTCGTTCGAGAAGGCCCTGATATTTTAAAATTAATAAAGGATCATTCTTCAGCCGAAATTTTTCTCGATCTAAAACTTCATGACATCCCCGCAACGGTTCGCGGCGCTTTAAGGTCTGCAGCGAAGTTGGGCGTAAAATATATCACCATCCACTCCACAGAGGGTGAAGCAATACTTGAGACCTCGAAAGAAGTTAAAGACTCGGGTCTCGAAGTGCTGGCGGTCACCATATTAACAAGTATGGGCGAGACGCAACTGCACGATTTAGGTTCCAATCTTAAAGTAGGCGATGTCGTTTTGGACAGGGCATTTCGCGCCCGACAGTCAGGATGCAACGGGATCATTTGCTCAGGAGAAGAAATCTCATCAGTAAAACAAAAATGCGGAGATACATTTAAAGTGGTGGTTCCCGGCATTCGACCGGAATGGAGCCAAATTGCTTCAGACGACCAGAAGCGCATCGCCACACCCAGAAAGGCTATTCAAGCAGGGGCCGATTTAATTGTCGTTGGTCGCCCTATCCGTGATGCCGTTGACCCTGAAAAAGCCGCTCGCAAAATTGTTGCAGAAATAGAAGAAAGTGTTAAACAATAGAGGAATACTTCACCTGAAACAGGAAAAAGCACTTGCTCGTTTTTAATTTCATTTATTTATTAAGTCTGGTTTGCTGGTTGGGAAGCATCATATTCTTTTCCTTCTTCGTGGCGCCGGTGGTGTTCAAGACTTTGGATCGTGAAAAAGCGGGAGAGATAGTCGGCATCATTTTTCCTCGCTATTACAAACTGGGTTATGTTTGCGGCGCCCTGATCCTATTAAGCTTACTGATGATTGGAGAAGTAGGACTGAAATGGTGTGCCTGGGGTATTATGGTTCTTGGATCTGGATTGGCAGGCTTGGTTATAAACCCGAAAGCAAAAAAAATAAAAGAACAATTAAAATTTTCTCCAGAAAATGAGATTTTAACTCTTGAAGCAAAATTTAAAACTCTGCATTCTTTATCTGTGAAATTAAACGCCCTCGCTCTTTTTTCCGGATTGTGGTTGCTCGGCTTAACAGCTACAAATTTTCAGATCTAATACATTATGAATATCTTAGGAATCTCCGCTTTCTACCATGACTCCGCCGCCTGCCTCGTTCGCGATGGTGAAATAATCGCCGCCGCACAGGAAGAAAGGTTCACTCGAAAAAAACACGACCCCGCGTTCCCCCACAATGCCGTTGAGTTTTGTTTGAAAAAAGGCGGAATCCAGGTATCCGATCTGGACTATGTCGGCTTTTATGACAAGCCATTTATCAAGTTCGAGAGAATTCTCGAAACTTATTTGGGGATAGCCCCAAAAGGAATAAAACAATATTTGTCTGCCATCCCCATCTGGCTGAAAGACAAATTATGGACCCGGGGCAATATTAGAAAAAATCTGGGCTACGGCGGGACTGTTTTATTTTCCGAGCACCATGAGTCACATGCTGCCAGCGCATTCTTCCCATCACCTTTTCAGGAAGCCGCCATTCTCACCATGGACGGTGTTGGTGAATGGGCCACTAGCAGTCTGGCTTTAGGCAAAGATAACAAAATCGAATTACTTCAAGAGTTGCACTTCCCGCATTCTCTAGGATTACTTTATTCTGCCTTCACCTACTACCTGGGATTCAAAGTCAACAGTGGTGAATATAAAGTCATGGGATTAGCTCCCTACGGTGAACCCAAATACTGCGATTTGATTCGCAAACATTTAATTGACCTTAAAGACGATGGTTCCTTTCGCATGAATATGGATTATTTCGATTATCTAGGCGGAATGACCATGACCAATGATAAATTCGCGGCGGTGTTCGATCACCCGACCCGAAAGTCAGAGTCACAACTTGGCCAAAAAGAAATGGATATCGCCGCCTCCCTGCAAGAGGTGACAGAAGAAATAATGCTGAAAATGGCTCGTCACATCCGCCAAAGATCGGGCATGAAAAACCTGTGTCTGGCAGGCGGTGTTGCCTTGAATTGTGTAGGTAATGGAAAAATCCTGAAAGAGAAAATTTTTGACAACATATGGATTCAACCCGCTGCGGGTGATGCAGGAGGGGCATTAGGAGTCGCTCTTTGCATCTGGCATCAGGTGCTGGGTAATGAAAGAAAGACCAACGGTAAAGATTCCATGAAAGGTTCTTATTTAGGTCCCCAATTTAATGAAAGTGAAATTAAAAGCTATCTCGATAGCCAGGAAATACCTTACCGACATTTAAATGAAACCGATTTATCCAAAACGGTAGCAGATGATTTAAAAGCTGACAAAGTAGTCGGCTGGTTTCAGGGGGCCATGGAGTTTGGGCCTCGGTCGCTGGGAGGTAGAAGCATCCTCGGCGATCCACGTAATCCAAAAATGCAATCCACCATGAATCTGAAAATAAAGTATCGCGAATCGTTTCGCCCTTTCGCTCCTTCGGTCCTGGCAGAAAAAGTGGGCGAGTGGTTCGAAATGGATTCAGAAAGTCCTTACATGTTAATGGTCGCCGGAGTGCGGGAAGACAAAAGGATTCCCATTACCGACGAACAGAAAAAACTCTTTGGAATAGATTTATTAAATATTCCCAGATCTCAAATTCCCGCTATCACTCACGTTGACTATTCTGCTCGCATTCAAACGGTGCATAAGGATACCAATAAAAGATATCATGATTTGATCAGCGAATTTGAAAAGGCCACTCAATGTGCAGTATTGATCAACACCTCCTTCAATGTTCGCGGAGAACCTATTGTGTGCACACCCGAACAGGCCTACCGTTGTTTTATGCGCACCGAAATGGATACCCTGGTTCTCGAAAACTTCGTCCTCTACAAAAAAGATCAGAAACCCCTGCAATACGATGACGACTGGAAAGAAGAATTCGAACTCGACTAGCGGCGAACCACCGCAGGTCTATTCTTCATACAATGAAAACAACCTTTAAGCTTCTGGATTATTTTTTTGATTTTGAGAGGGTCTCGAAGCTGTGCCTACCTATGCTAGAACAAAATTTATATTCATCGCTTTGGCGGTTCTAGCTGTCTACAGCTATGGCTGGAAATTGACAGAAATTAATCTGGGTGAATTGTTTCGCGATTTCCATTTAGTAAAGCCACTTGTCACAGAACTTGCGTAACCTTACCTGTTTCCCCGGCAAAAACAAAGCCAGACAACAGAGGTAGCGTTTTTTCTGACGACAGGTTAATCTGGCAACAAAGCCTCAGTCCATCCCGGTGAAAAGTCTGAACTGGTTTTATCTCAAAGCTCGGGGCAAATTGGAGACCGCATTACCATAGCAAGACTGCGCTTAAAACCAAACTCCAAGGGCACACTGTTCTGGATCAATGAAGTCGAGCAGGAATTCCCAATGGGAAATTTTGCAACCGATGCAACTGGCAATTTCCAAAAAGACGTTACGGTGCCCCCAAGTGCTCTCGGAAATCGGCAAACGGTTAAGGCAGTTTTGACTTGGCCCGAGGGCCCGTTGCAGGTAAGCGAAACTTTACACCTAACAATTGACAAGATGGTAGAAACCTTGTTTCTAGCTTTGATGGCAACGACCTTTGCCATTTTAATAGCAATTCCATTAAGCCTCCTACCTTCAAGAAACCTAATGGCGGGAAACTTGCTCCGAACCATTATTTAATACAGCGTAAGGACAACACTCAATTTGTTGCGGTCTATAGAACCTTTAGTAATGGCCATTCTGTTTGTGGTTTGGGTGGGCATTGGTCCTTTCGCAGGAGTTCTGGCATTGGAGGTGCATTCCATCGCCGCTTTAGGAAAACTTTTTTCCGAACAAATTGAGAGTATCGATACAGGCCCTGTTGAAGCCATCACCGCAGTCGGCGCAAACCCCATTCAAGTGGTAGTCTTTGGAGTTTTGCCGCAAGTGATTTTGCCTTTTCTAGCACTTAGTTTTTACCGCTGGGACATCAATGTGCGGATATCTACGATTATCGGTTTCGTGGGTGGAGGCGGGATCGGCTTTCTGCTACAATAATGTATCAATCTTCTACAATATAATGAGGCCGGCACAGCATTGCTAGCCATTACAATAGTTGTCATTATCCTCGATACCCTAAGTGCAAAAATCCGCGAGCCCATTGCGGCGTAGCTGGGCGAGATCCACCAGCAATAAAATCTCAAAATAGTAAATATCTCTAGAAACCTAGAGGCAGTGTTTTTGCTTTAAAAAGAATAGACCTATTACTACCGGGGGGGGGCGAGGTGATTGAAATTTTTTATGAATTGTTTTCCCGATTCAGGAGTTTTTCGGACTTGTTTCGTCAACAGAATATCTTCTGCTGTATAGGGCTCTCCATAGTAGGCAAGGTTAGCATCACTATCGCTGGTAATGATGGTACCTTTTAAAGAAATGCCCCCAAATAGACCTTTACTTTTCGAATAGGAATAAATTTCTCCCTGCATAAAAACATCAGCAGAGGCTTCGGCATGGCGTCCTACGGGGCCAGCGGAAATAGCAATATCGCCTCCGAGCGTGAATTGTTCGCTCAATAAACCTTCAAGTCCTCTTTGTGACATAACGAGAAGAATCAAGTCAACCGCTTGCGCTCCAAACTGGAATCCAAAACTTCCGCCAGTGGTGTATAGAAAAGCGGGTGGCCCCCATTCTCCGGTTTCTTCAGCGCGGACAGATGCAATTCCTTTTCCATAACGGGCACCCACAAAAAAACCTGCTTTCAACATGGTGGGAAAAACAATGATTGCCTTGGCTTTGGATATTAAATTCATCGGAATCTGCTGGTCTGGAGATTTTTGAATTTCTTCCAAAATCAATTGTGACGTGCGGAGTATTTTCCTTTGCTTACTACCATCTGCCCAAGCTCCGCTCAAAAAAATCAGAGTAAAAAAAATACCAAAAGAAATTAGCTTCATTAGACCTCCAATTTAGTTTCCTAAATATACTATAAGGAATTCATTCCTCTAATTCAACCTCCCAAAAAAATCACAAATCAAAATAAGCTTTGCTCTTTTCAATTTACCGCTTTACCATGCGCGGTAATGACCACGGAAAACGTAGAAAAAATTTTAGGAGCCGGTGGGCGACTTTCTGAACAGCTGGAAGGCTTTGAACACCGGCCCCAGCAAATCGAAATGGCACAGGCGGTAGAAGCGGCTTTCGGCGATGCAAAGCATCTCATTGTCGAGGCAGGAACGGGAACGGGCAAAAGTCTCGCCTACCTTGTTCCAGCTATTCTTTGGGCAGTAAAGAACAATAAAAAAGTTATTATCTCTACTTACACTAAAACTCTGCAACAGCAGATTCTCAATCACGACATTCCCTTTCTCCGGGAAAAACTCGGTATTCCTTTTCGCCACGCTCTTTGCATGGGCAATGAGAACTATCTTTCTCTGCGTAGACTGAAACGCTCTGCCCAGGCAGGACTTTTTAATAAAGCCGATGAGGAGGCTCAGTGGAACGGGGTGTTCGACTGGGCTGTAAAAACGGAAACCGGTTATCGCAATGACCTGCCGTTTGAAGTCATGCCGCAAGTGTGGGAAGAGGTAGGCAGACAAAAAGATCTTTGTCTTGGAAAAAACTGCGAGACTCATTCATCCTGTTTTTATTTTAAAGCACGAAAGAAATGGTTTGGCGCACATTTGTTGATCGTGAACCATCATTTGTTTTTTGCGAATGTCGCAAATTCTGGGGCTGTACTACCGGCTTTTGATGCAGTGGTCTTTGACGAAGCACAAAACCTAGAAGAGGCTGCTACCCAGTTTCTCGGCTTGGAAGTTTCAAACTCAAATCTTTTTTATTTTTTAGATCGACTACATAATCCCCGAACAAAAAAAGGATTACTAACGCGGCTGGATCATGCTTTGGTGCCGCATGTGAGAAAGCTGGCAATGACCGTCCGCCAAGCCATCGAATCCTTTTTCACTCATTTACTGGAAGAGTATGGCAGAGAGGATCGAGTTCTACGTTTTTACAAGCCCCCTGTTCTTGATAATGGAATTTATGTGCCAATGGAAGCCCTGCGGGAAAGCCTAAAATCGCTGGAAGCAGGATTACATTCTGAAGAAGACCGGATCGATGCCGCCGCAGCAGCCGAAAGATGTTTTGAATCGAATAATGCATTGTCCGCAATACTCAATCAAAACTTTAACGGATATGTTTACTGGATTGAGATTGCAAAGCGAAAAAGGTTTCCTCGAGTTACTCTACGCGGTGTTCCCATTCATGTCGGTGATGAATTGCAGGCACAGGTGTACAACAAACTCGATCGAATTATCATGACCTCCGCCACATTGACCACCAGTAAAAAATTTGAATTTATTAAAGAGCGTTTGGGGTTTCAGCCCAATGAAGAACTACTTCTCGATGCGCCATTTGATTATCCCAACCAGGCCCTGCTATATGTCCCAAGTGACCTTCCAGAGCCGGGGGGCAAAAATGCACCTTATGTTGAAGAGATTTCAAAGCGATGCCGGGAGCTGGTTCTGACATCCGGTGGAAAAACTTTTATCCTGTTCACCAGCTACGCCTTGCTCAATCAGGTCTATGAAAAGCTAGATGAGTGGGGCCTGCCTTTCCCATTAATTCGGCAAGGTGAGGTGCCGACAAATCTGATGATAAAAAAGTTTAAAGAAAAACCATCGGTGATTTTTGGCACCAATTCTTTCTGGCAGGGGGTAGATGTTCCGGGGGACGCATTGCAAAGCGTTATCATTACCAAACTCCCTTTCGATGTCCCCAAAGAACCCTTAACAGAAGCCAGAATCGAAGAGCTTCGACGTCAGCACATAGACCCCTTTTCTCACTATCAAATTCCTCGCGCTATAATCCAGTTAAAGCAGGGGTTTGGAAGGTTGATCCGAAAGAAGACCGACAGAGGTGTCGTCTCCCTTCTCGACTCAAGAATCAGCCGCAGAGGTTATGGAAAACAATTCATCGCTTCGTTGCCTCCTTGCCCCGTGGTTACGGAAATAGAGAAGGTGGAAAAGTTTTTCTCCTGACGATCTATCACGCTGCGGTGGTTTTGAATTCCTGACAAACAAGATAAATTACGAAAAAACTGGAACCTACTGCGGTGAGAAGAATAAAAGCATCTAGCCTATCAAATAATGCAAAGGCAAAAAGGAGATAAATGAAATCGCGATTTGCTAACTGATCGGAAAACTTTTCATTGCAGGACTCCAAGGAAAGTTTCTTTGTCTATTCAGCCTTCTTCCTCAATATATTTTTACTTAACATAATAAAGGCGGTCAGACTTCCCAACACAGCCAGCATACCCAGATATTTAAAAATTAATTCTCCTGATGAAAGATACAGGCCCATTCCTATGGCAAAAAAAAGACAGAGCAGTGAACAATATTGTCGGAAATAATATCCAGCTTTGCTCCCCACTTAGATGTCATAAATTTCAAACGCGCAACTTCCCCATCGGCGCAATCAACCCAGGCGGACACAAGTAGCAAAACGGAACCCGCTATTCCCATTTCGTGACCACCAGAAAAAAAGCATAGCGCCGCAGCCAGCCCTATAAATAGGCTTAGAAATGCAATTTGGTTAGGGGTAAACGACGTTTTAAGGAAAAGGGATGTGAGCTGGCGAGAGGTATAACGCGTTATCAGGCGATCCATAAAGCTATCATTATTGAGCCCGCAGGTTTTTAAAAGTCCTTCTTCCGCTTCGTAAAAATATTTTTCATCTCGCAACCGCTCCGGTTGCTCTAGACTCTCTGACTTTAAAAAATAAATCTCTTTTTTGTTGAAACATTGCATCAGTTCTTCTGGGAAGGCCTTGAAGTTATCAGCATCTATCTGAACCAATTGGCTTCCACAGTTATTTAATAGGGTGGAGCCATCAAAGATAAGAAAAGAAGACGCCCCTAAAATTGAAGAAAAAAGAGTCTTTGTTAATCCAGTTAAGCCCCAACTGCAATCTTTGATCTGCTTTAATTGACTCTAAAAACTTCTACCCTTCACGAACAGGCTCTTCGGCCCAGACGTCCAGCTTCTCAATCCCTAACTCTTGCAAGGTAAAAATATTTCGCAACAGAAAAGGAACTCCTGCAGTTTTCTTCAAGTACCATCCTGGTTCAGAGGGAACAGGTAGAAAAAGCACTGCAGTATGATTATTTTGAAAGCGGTTACTTGAGGGAGTCCTGATTCATTAATCAGCGAGGTACAGGTTCAAAGTTAGGCGTGTAAACAAAATTTGCAAGAATGGATATTTTTTCACGCTCAATGTTTTTAGGGAAGGGATAAAAAGGTGCGGCTTCTTTAACTGCTTTAAGCGCTGCAACATCTAAAATTTCATACCCCGATTTATCTACTAGATCTACCCCCATAAGGTTTCCATCTTTGGAGATACGAAACTTTAATGAGAGATCACCACTAATACCTCTTTGCGCCGCATCGGAAGGGTAAATCCATACTCGTTCGATTTGATGCTTGATGCGAGCAAAATAGGAGGCATATTTCACTTCCGTAGTATCCAGAGATACCAATTCATCGTCATCGGAATCTTCAACAGAATCGGTATCCAAAGAAGCAAATTGCTCTGCATCAAACCCATCTAACAGAGCTAGTGTGCTGCCCGCCCCAGACCTTTGCCTGGATGAAGGTTTGGTTTTTTGCATTTTATCCGGGGTTATCGATCTAAAGGTCCCGATGGCTGACTCGGGCAAGGGTTGTTTTCTAGGTTTCAAGCGTGACTGTTTTCGGAGCTGCTTTTTTGGTGCAATATTTTTAGCCTTCTTTTGGTTTGATACGGTTTTTGAAAGGACCCCCTTAGATTTTGGCACTACGGTTTTTTTTCTTTTGTAATTTTTTTCAGGAGTTTTTTTCGTGTTGGAATGAGATCGGCTGTCATATTTAGCCAAAAGCTCTTTGCTTTTTATATTTTCTGATTTTACGGGAGGTTTCGGCGCATCAACAATTTTTCCAGGTTTTGTCTCCAAAGCTTTTTTGGATTCAAAATACTTTACTTGAATCGGAGGTGGACCTTTAATTTCCTCCTTTTGGACAGGCACCAGCATATGGGCAATGACAAAAGAAATATGAAGCACTACAGAAACCAGAAGAAACCCGGCTAGTCGGGTTCTATTCAACAAACTATTTTCAAACCAATTTTTATTTTTCTTGCGCAAGCTTTAAACCTGAAAAAGGGCACCCTACTGGCAGGGTAACTTATAGAGCTATTATAATGTAGTTTTTTCAGCGCATTTCTTCTGATACCAGTGGTAAGCCTGCGCTACTTCAGGGGCATTGGCATTCGGCGAAATATAATTACCGTTTGATTCAAAGGGTTCATAATCCATTCCCAGTGTTTTATATATGCGATTCAAATAGGTGGGGAAATTCTGGTACATGGGAATCTCTTCCTTTAAAAAGGGCATGTCCGTCTCGCGAAATTTGATTAACTCTTTACCAAAGGGATGAATTTTTTCCAGCCCGCCCTGATTGTCTGCGAAATGAGTCAGCGACTCAAAATCCTCCCAATCTTCCAAGGCATCTACATCTGAAACAAAAGATGGATCGTCATGCAAAGTTGTGGTTACAGGAATGTTTAGCAAATTGGAAATACTCTTATGGAAGTTTTTTCTCGACATTCCAAATTGATATTTATCGCCAGGGCGGATTTGTTGAACCTGAGAGCTAAATCTAAAAAAATGGTCGACCAAGTACGGCAGAGTCTTAAAAATCCGAATCGGGTTTTTAAGAGACATTTTTACTCCAGCATCAATAATTTTCCCGTCTTTCCTTGAAGAATGAAGATAGTCTATGATGTCAGATTCAATTCTCGAAAAATTAATAGGATATAAATTAGGTTCCTTTAAATCATGCAGGTCTCTTTCATTATCATTGAGGATTCGGTAATGATAATTTCTTTTAACGAACTCACTGTCCGGTTTTTTATTAAACTCTGGGAACATTTTTTGACGTGAATTCAACCAAAGAATAATATCGTGATTCTTATTTCTCTGGAAACCCAAAACCTTTTCAAGGTCGTACAGAAAAGGCAGATCGCCAGGCTGGAATAAAACCAACTCGTCGACTGCAAACGCAAGCTTTTCCCGACCCAAGCTCAAGGTATGAACCAGATTTAGTTGTCGATCATCTTCTTTTACAAATTGGATGTTTTTCCCACAGGTGCCAACGGTTTGCAGAAAACGATCCATAACTTGTCGCACTTCATCTGAACCTACTACGACGATTTCTTTAAGACTCGAACACAATAAATTTCCCAGGGCATAGCACATCACTGGAATGCCATGAATTAAAAATAAAAACTTCAGTCGGTCGATTTCATCGTCTCTGGAGCGAAGAATGAGATGGCTTATGCCATTTTTTTCCGCTTCTATTTCGTTTTTTGCTTTGGCAATGCTTAAATTATCAGCTGCCATACGAGAATCGTATTTGCTATGGCTGAAGCTGACAATGCATTTTGTGATCTGGGTTTTGTTTTTTGCAGAGGTCATAAAAAGCAAAATGGCTAGGGGTTACAGGCCCGTTTCTAATGAAATGGAACAGAAATTCTCGCCTATTGGCAAAAAAGGCGTCTTTAATTTATAACGGAAGGGCGATACATTTCCCATATTAACTATATCCTATAATAATGTATTGATTTTCTCTATTAAACCTTTGAGAAAATTGACTTGATTTATATTTTTCAATAGTCATACAATTAAGAGAACCTCAGGAAATTCACCTTGGCCATAAGCGAACCTTTATGAAATAAAGGGTTGGCTCACTTGTATATTTATTAATTATTCGAGACAGCTAAATAAACTCTCAATAAAAATAAAGGATTTAGGAATGGGCGATAAGATCCACATCGTTGAATTGATCGACCAGATACTGGATGAAACTTCAGAAAAACCGCAATTGCAGGAAAAGATTCTGGATTTACGGGATGCCCTGTTTCAGGCTCAGCAGATGGCAGAACAATATGCTCTAAAAATAAAAACCCTTGAAGAAGCAATAGAAAAGCTGAAGTCCCCAGCTCACCGAATTGGAACCGTTTTAGGTCAGGGTGAAAATGGGCTGTTCCGTATTGTATCAGGGAGCACTGAATATCAGGCAGCGGTCGTCCCCGAATTGATGGAAGATGAAGGGCTGAAACTGGGAGATCAAGTAGCCCTTAATGAAGGGTTTGTTGCCATTGCGAAATTACCTCTTCCCACTCAAGGCCCCATGGCTACAATTTCTGGTATGCTTCAAGGAGGACAGTGGTTAATTCAAGGTGCCACGGGAAATGCAGAAACAATTGTTCAATCCCATGCCGATCTTGATGCTTCTTCCTTGAAAGAAGGCGAAGAAATTTTTCTGGATGCAAGCCAACGGATCATTCTAGGCAAACTACCCAAGCGCGAGTCGCGAACCTTAATCGAAGATGATTTTGAAAAAGTGGAATGGTCACAGGTAGGCGGGCAGGAAAAAGTCAAAGAAGAAGTCCGCAAAGTTTTAGAGTACCCTCTGTTGCACGGAGATATTTTGCGCAAAATGGAATATCAGGTACCGAAAGGTTTCCTTTTTTACGGTCCTCCCGGTTGTGGCAAAACTCTCGTTGGCAGAGCTATTCTCTCGGAAGTACTCAGCAAACTTTCTGAACAGGAAAATACCGAATTGCAGGGTCGGTTCATCCATGTAAAGGGTCCTGAAATTTTAAATATGTGGCTCGGTGAATCAGAAAGAAAAGTACGTGAAATTTTTAAAAAAGCTAGAGACTATAAAGCAAAAGGTCAGGTGCCTTTTATATTCATTGATGAAGCAGAATCAATTTTGGGCACCCGGCAGGCATCGCGGGGATCAAACATCAGCAACACGATTGTCCCCATGTTCTGCGCGGAAATGGATGGCATCCAGTCTCTCCGCGACACTGTAGTCATTCTCGCGACCAACCGACCCGACCTGATTGACCCTGCCATCATCCGCCCAGGAAGAATCGACCGGAAAATTAAAGTCAGTCGACCTAATCGAGAAGAATGCAAACAGATACTGCGTGTTTACCTTAAAGATCGACTGCCACGGGAGTATGAAGATTTTGATAAAATGGCAGAACCCTTTCTGAACGGTCTTTTTGCCCGAAACCCAGAACAAGAAGTGCTGGTACTAACCTTGCGAAGTGGTGGCAACAGAAAAATGTATTGGAGCGATTTCATTTCCGGAGCCGCGATAGAAGGCATTATGAAACGCGCTAAAGAGCGTGCTATCGAAAGGGCCATTAAAGGAGATAAATTATGCATAACAGTGGATGATCTGACCACAGCACTGGAAACCGAATTTAAAGAAGGTAGTCTGTTGCCAGCCGAATCAAATTTAGAAGATTGGCTACAGCTATTAGATATGGAATCAAAAAATGTGGTGCGCGTTAGAAAGCCTAATGAATCCGATTCTGCTGCAGAAAATACGAGCCGCCGGTCTGTAATATGAAAGAAATAATCCCGCTTCTTGGTCTGGAAACGGAATATGGCATCATCCGTGAGGATATGGAAGATTCAGATCCCGTTGAAGAGTCCATGAAGCTTTTGAAAAGTTGCACTCAGAAAAGCGTATTCGGCAAATGGGCCTATACCCAGGAAAATTCACATCAGGATATGCGCGGGTTCCGAGTAACTTCACTCGCACAAGATGAAGAAGAAGATGCGTTTTGCGTGCAAGATAGAAAGCGACCGTATTCTTATATCGAGATGAAATGCGACCGAGTGTTGGCAAATGGTGCACGTTTTTACAACGACCACACTCACCCAGAGTACAGCACGCCGGAATGTAACTCTCTCTTTTCTCTTGTAGCTCATGATGTAGCAGGAGAAAGGATTGTAGCCGAAAGCACAAACCTTCGAAATCAGGAGATTGGAGAAAAAGCTGTTCAGGTTTTTAAAAACAATACTGATTACAGCGGTCACAGTTACGGGACACACGATAATTATCTTGTTCCGCGCGACATTCCATTTGATCTTCTAGTAAAAGGACTGGTGCCCTTTCAGGTAACACGACAATTGTATGCCGGAGCAGGAAAGGTAGGATCAGAAAACCCTAAAACCAAGGGCTACAAAGGAATACAGTTAGCCCAGCGTTCCGATTTTATCGAAACGATTTTAAGCATAGAAACCATGACCCAGCGGCCCATCATCAACACGCGCGATGAGCCACACGCTAGCCGCAATCAATATCGTCGGCTACATTTGATTATGGGGGATGCA